>SXGS01243133.1_pt1 | contig 108914 bp, 93 predicted proteins | sample 3174681 | NCBI WGS metagenome assembly SXGS01 (sample SAMN11356861, study PRJNA531348) | freshwater metagenome | isolation source: freshwater sample F1-80 | place: China: Fuxian Lake, Yuxi | collected 2017-12-25 | reverse complement strand
TCGTACGACAAGAAGGTAACGGCAACTGACCTGAGAACCCTCCATGACTGTAAGAGCCGTAGTGACTGGTTTGCTGGCGTGAAGGAATTCCATCCGAACACCAAGGTCAATCCGCAAACCGTGTTGGATGCCTGGTGTGCTGTCGATGATCGGGATTCTCCGCCCTGCGATTAGGGCGATGAAGCTCAACGCAGCATGTTGAACCCAGGGTTGGCCCAAGAAATCTGTCTTCGACGTTCAAAGGGACGGTGCAACCGAGAACTACAGCGGCGTGTAATCTCCTGTTCTCATTCCGACCTCTTGAGGGCGGACCAGGAGCGTGATTCCAGCTCAGGGGCTACAAACCGACGGGAGTGTCTTGACCCAAAGGGCCTGTAGAGTGCGACGTTCCTCGCAAGAGGTAGCGGGCTGTAGCGCAGCTTGCTTAGCGCGCTTGACTGGGGGTCAAGAGGTCCCGGGTTCGAATCCCGGCAGCCCGACCATAAAAAGACATGCAGTGCGGTTGCTGACTATCTTTCGCTAGCCCGTGAGCGGATATCCGCCCGATATTCCTGGCTCCAGGGCACTATTTGCAACGGCTGCGTTCCCGTCCTGAATGTTGGTCTGGTGCAGCCCTGGACTCATGGGGGTGGTCTGGGGCTGCACCAGCACGCAGCGACGAAACGAGTTCCAGCCGGACGGAGACATGTCCCCGATTCGTTGCGTCTGCCTTCCAGACTTTGACACAGGCGCATGACCGTTACGGGTGATCTTGCCCAATGTCACAACCATGAGGAACTGCACACTTCTGTGTCTCTGCGACCACCTGGTGTGTCGCAGTGCACGATCATGCACTTGAGTGGAGCAAATCCAGACCTAAGACGACTCGAAGTTGAGTACGCCATCGATATTTGATTGACCGAGTGACACGTCGAGCTTGGTACGGCGCTAGTGAGTGGAGGAAGCATCGACCGCGCCGCACTTCGAACGCTCGTCGAAAGCCGTGGTTCATGAGCCAAGATGCGTCACTCGAATGTGCTCAAGTCTTCATCCAAAGATTCGCATCGATAAGACTGCACCATGGTGGAACCACTCCAGCTCCACTGAAAGGTGACCTGGCTGATAGGGCTCTGGTCTTATACGCCCGTTCAGATCCGTGGCCGATAGTTGTGAAAGTCGATTGGACCGACAACGAGCTTTGTCGACCTACCCGATCCTGATGTTGACTCGCTGCCTGTGGTCCGTCAGCCAACTAGTCGTCGTCGACGATGATCGCGATCGCGCAGTGGCAGCCAATGTCGAACACGCCGCGCTTCGGAACCCCGAAGCTGATACCGAACCACTCGAAATCTTCGGCGATGGCGTCGTTTTGTAACGTGATCCGCAGCGTCCGTTGGGTGACTCCTGGTTGGAACACCACGTTGCCTGCCCTCGCGTCGTAATCGCTTGCGCTAGTCGCACTCCCGTCAAAGGTCGAATAGGGGAGTACCACCCGACGACCACTTGCCGCGTCGAGTGTCAAACGGATCGCCATGACCCCTGGGTCAGCAGTTCCTTCATCTTCGATGCCATACTCAACGCTGATGCGGGGCAGCGGATCGTCGTCGGCGATAACCGCAAGCCCCAGACCGTAGAAGCCCCCGAGCGTCGCGCGGTGAGCATTGCGAAACGATACGAGGAAATATTCGAACTTGTTTTCATCGACGATGTCTCCGTTGACAGCAACGTCCGCGTAACCCGTCGTGGATCCGGCCGGTATCGAAACGGTGCCTGACGTCTGGTCGTAGTCAGCAGGCGCGGCAGCATCTGCGTCGACGGTGGTGTAATCGACCGTGATCGTGTTGCCCGTGGGCTGATCGAGTGTGACTGGCACGCGTAACACGGTCTGCCCGTCGTCGCCTTCGACGATCTCTCCAACCCCTGGTGTCAGCGTTGGCTGTGTGCAGCCCGCCGTACCCGGCACACAGAGCGCGACGATCGCCGATGGCGTATATGCCGCAAAATCGCCAGGGCTCGAACCCCCGCTCGAGCGTGCGCCAATACCCGCACCGACGATGACAGTTCCGTCAATCACGGTGGCTCCACTCGCAACTCCACTCACCGTGCCCGGCGCGCCAACCCCATGATCCGCAACGAGTGCCCCGGTGGCAGTGTCGTAGAAACGAAGATGTGGTGTGATTACGCTCCCCACGATCATGACACCCGGCACAGCACTGGTTGGGCCGTAACTAGCGTCACCTTCAAGGCCGCTCGCTCCAACATTCTGCCAAACGATCGAGCCCGTATCCATGTCGAGAGCATGCACGGTTGGCTGTTGAGGATTGAGTACGTCGTCGCCCGGTGCGGTCGAGAACAACACCAGCCGCGCGGCTTCATCAACCGCCGCAGTTTGAATGATGCCGCCGATAGCACCTCCAGGCACAACATTGCGCGTCCAATACGGCAACCCAGTGGCGTCAGTATCATTCCACTTCACACCGTTACGCGCGTTGCTTCCGTCGCGATCAATCACGTAGTAGGTGCCGTCTTTGTTACCTATTCCAAGCACGTCGGTGGCGTTACCGTCCACATCGATCGTGAAGAGATTCGGTGCAGCTCCGAACGCGAGGTCGTCGTTGTCGACCTCGCGAGGCCGCCAACTCCAGGCCTTCGTTCCGTCAAGATGCAACGCAACGATCGCTTCATCGTTGGGCGGCATCGGCGGGAATGGTTCGCCGGTATTCGGGTCACTATCGGTGTCGCAGTTACTCGACGCGAAATACAACATCGAACCGCCACGATCCAGCGCCGCCGACGACCAAATATTGCCGCAACCGTTGCGAGTACGCGGATGATCACATCCCGCACGTGAACTCAGAAACCCAACCGGCAAACCGAGCTCAGTCTCGGAGTGATATCCGTCGTATCGTCGCACCTGGTCGCCGGGTCCCGACTCATCGGCCGGGTTGGGTCGACACACCGCACTACTTTCCGGATCGAAGAACCAACGCATCGTCCCTTCGGCAGCGTCGAGCGCATAAAAGCCCCCCTTGCCTCGAGCAACGTCGTTGATATCCATGCCGAAGTACACGACACCGTCATCAACAAGCGGTGTCGATTCGATTTGGTTGCGTTCGCCTGCAAAGGAACACAAACCGGGAAATGTTCCGTTGGCATCGCGACACCCGGTGCCCGCGGCGAAACGCCAACGCTCGTCGCCGGTGGCCGTGTCGAGCGCATACATATGCTCACCGGCTCCAAAGAACACGAGCCGTTCGCCGTTGACGTCTGCGACAGTTGCGGAACCCGCCGCGGGAAACGATGCGCCGGGCTGATCTTCCCAATGAAATCTCCACAACTCCGTGCCCGTCGCCCAATCGAGCGCATACAAGTTTCCGTCCCATGACGAAATGAACACCGCTCGTTGCTGTGTCACAGCGCCTGGAATTTTGATGGTTGCGACCGTTGGCGATGCCGTCACGACTGCGCCTGTGTTGAATCTCCAACGTTCCACGAGGCTTGACGCGTTGGCAGACGTCAGTTCAGTTTCGCTGGCATTGAAGAATGTGCGTGATGTCCCGCCAGCCAACGTCGGCCATTCGAGGGGCAGCGCTGCGGAGCCCTGGAAGTCGCCTTGAAACATCGCCACGCCATCCGGAAAGGCCAGACCGCTTCGGATCATCTCAGGCGGCAAGGGAATGCCCGACGAATCGAAACGAATCCGCCAGACTTTGCCGTTTCGGCCTGGTCGCACGTTGGGCAATGTCCCCACCAGATCGAGATCGGCGTAGTAGATCGTGCCGTCGTTGCCGACGGTGATGTCTTGCGGGTTGCCAGTGGGTACTGGTGGCAACAGGATTGATGGTGTGTGAATGGGGCGTATCAAATTGCCGTTGAGGTCGTATTCCGCGATCGCTCCCGTGAGGACGCTCGATACGTACAGATTGCCATTCGGAGCGAAGGCGAGCCCGGCCAATGTGAATAACGTTTCGGTAGCGATCGTAAACGTTTCGCGTTGCACCGAAGTCGCGACTGGTGCACCGGTCGAATCCACATTGCCACACCCATCTCCCGCGGTTGGCCCCGTTGGAAATGGCGGTGAGAAACGGGTGATCTTGAACCCAGATGTCTCCGCCACATACACGCGGCCTTGCGGGTCGATAGCAACAGCGCCTGCAGTTCCAAGATCAGTGGCAAGTTTGCAAAAGTTGTTTGAGCGAGCGTTGGTATTCGGGTATTCGCCAGGGACACCCGGGAATTGGTCGTACGGCGCGAACCACTGAAGGAGTTGGCCGTTGTTGGTGCCGAAACCTTGGAATCCGACTTCCGCCGTAAACAGTGTGCCGTCGGACGCGATCGCGCAACCATGCGGCTCCGCGCCAGCGGTGAAATATGACGCCGTGAGTTTGCCGACCTGCGCGCCGTTCCCGTCGAAAACTCCCCACCCTGCTGGAGGATTGGGTTGTCCGGTATCTTCGCCCGCGATGAATCCGCCGACGCCGTTGGGACGTTCGCACATCTGACCGTTGATGTCTCTACCGTTGACGGCGTCGTCACTGCGCGATTTGATGAAGACGTCTTGGAGGAGAACGTCGTCACCGATTGTGTCGACATCGATACGCCGAACCCGGTTGCCTTCGGTGACGTAGAGCAGTTGTCCTGAGTTCGGTTGCGCAATCGTGTTATGGATCGCGGCGGTGGAGGGTCGCGACGCCGATCGTGGTGGTGCCTCGGCGAAACCCATAGTTGGTGCGACGGTGAGCGACATTGCCAGTACGGTTGAAAACCGCACGACTGCCACACGTCGATGCCTAAACCTGCTCATAGTGGTCAAAGTCAACCCGCGCCGCTCGGCGGTTGTCAATAGATTTGACGGTCTTCCCGCGTCGGTTCTTCAGTTTCTAGAGCATGTAGGCGTGTTGCCGGTCTCCGATGAAAAACGCGTCGGAGTCGGCTGCTTGTATCTCGAACGGCGGAGTCCTTCAGCAAACGGCGACGGATCTGCCCGCCAAAGTAGACGTTTCAGTTTCGGTTGGAACCCATTCGCGAGGAGTGCGTTGCGCATTGTTTCTGACGAGGTTGCCGCAACGATGCCCCAAGATTTTTGCAACGTACTTCGCAACGCTTGACTCACACGCGGCCATCAGGGCAATCTGGTTGGGTGCCAGTGTCCGACGAATTGGTCCGCGCCGCGGCTCGGCGGCGCGACGCACTCCGCGTAATGGAGGACCTCGCGCTCGTCAGACGCTGGAGCGCCGCAGGCCAGGTCGCCGTTGTCGGCGCAGTCTCCTACGACCTCGTCGTCGACGCTGATATCGATCTTGAAGTGTTCACCGACGGCGCGCCAAACGTGTCTGACGGCTTCGCGGTCGCGGCGGGGCTCGCCGAGCATCCGCAAATCCGAAAAGTTCGCTTCACGAACGCGCTCGCAGCTGAAGACCAGGGCCTGTACTGGCAGTTTCGCTACCAGTCCGATGATGCGACCGACTGGAAAATTGATGTCTGGACGCTCGCAAGCGATCATCCCGGTCCCTTGTCAGCGTGGATGGTCGAGCCGATGAGGTTGGGCCTCACGCGGAACGCGCGCCGCATGATCCTCAAGCTCAAAGAAGCGCGATCTCGTGGTGAGATCGACGGCGTGGCGTCGATCGATATCTACCGTGCTGTGCTCGACGGCCGCGTTGATTCCGTGGACGGACTTCGTAGATTCCTCGGCCCCGGGTACAAACCGATGCTTACGCCCTGGCTACCGAGCAGCGTATCGTGAGGTCGGACCGGTGATTCACGGCAGCGAAGTATCCGCAGAGCCGAAGATCTCGTAGATCTGTAGCGGGTTCCCGTCGGGGTCGTCGAAGTGCGAAACGCGACCCCATGATCGGGTAACGGTCGGCGTGCACTCGATCCCTTCGCGCCCGAGGCGTCGTCGTTGTTGCTCGACATCACCAACGAGGAACGCTAGCTCGACCGTGCCGCGGCCGCTCGCCGCCGCTACGGATCGGCCAGCACTTTGTGCGTCGAAGATTTCAAGGATGACCGACCCCGCCGAGAGCGAAACCCAATTGACGAGCGGTAAATGCAGAGGGCCAGGGTCTATCTCGAGCACTTCCAGACCAAGCCGATCGCGATAGAAGCGAAGTGACTGTTGAAAGTCACAGACGAACAGGTTCACCTGAAACAGGTTCAGGCTCAACGGTTGTCGCGATGGCGGCACATCCACGCCTTCCAGCCTACGGCCCGAACCGAGATTGATCGCCAAGGCGATTCGGCTTCAGTGGCTAACAGGCCGTAAGACAAGGAGACGATCGCAACTTGCCCTGGCTCAGGTGATTGCTATTGCGTAGACCGCAATGTGATCGGTCTTCGGACACGTCTCGCAGACGCAGAACCGTGAATATTGCGCCGAAGGCGTATAAGTGCTATCAAAGGGGTCATGTTGCGCCTCAGAACTCTCGGGGCGTTCGCACTGGCGGGCGTTCTGGCACTTTCAACTTCAATACTCCCGGCGCAGAGTGCCACGCTGGCACCCAACGACTGGTCGTCGGCAGGCCGCTCTTCGGCACGCACCGGGTACAACCGCGATGGCGGGCTCGTTGCGACCAACGTTGCCAACATGGTGACGCGTTGGAGCGTCAGCGGAGGCAAGTTCTCGGCTCCTATCACCGTCCGCAACCAAATCGTCGTGGCCAATAACTCGGTCAATGGGCATTCACGTCTTGATGCATACAACATTGCAACCGGAACGCTGAACTGGTCGGTGGACTACGGATTGAGCAGCGGATCAACTGTGGGGTCACCAGCGACTGACGGCGCACGAGCGTTCGTGATGGTCGAACGTGCTTCTGGCTCGTTGTGGCGTTATGCCTTATACGCCTATGACCTCACCACTGGAGCAAAAGTGTGGGCGGTCAGCCTCGGCACTGGACCTTCGCGGCTTGGCACTCGTCCTGTGCTCACAGCTGGCGGATACGTGTTCGCACAAAGCACTTATCAGAATGCCTTCCGACGTACTTTGAAGTACTCGGCTGGTGGCGTCTACCAATGGACCGTCCAACAACCAACTTCGATTCGCGCTACGGCGATTAGCGGTGGCGCGTTGTATCACTCGACCGACACTGCGATTTTGAAGTACGACGTTGATACCGCTTTATTTTTGGGTCAAGTTAATGTTGGTGCTACATCCTTGGCGATCTCCGGCGATGCGATTTACTACGCTAACTCTGCAGTAGCTGGCGCCTTCGACAAGGACTCGTCGTTTCCATTGTGGACGATGCCGCTGAGCCCCAGCTGTGGTGCCTACGTTCGAGTGGTAACCACTTCAGTCGCTGCGATTTCACGTTGCGCGACTGCCGCGCCCTATGTCGTTCATTCAATTTCAGGTGGCGTTCCTTCTGTGCCGTTTCAGATCGGCGTTGGCGATGTGCCGATCGCAGCCTCGAAGCAAGTGATGATCGCGGTGACCGCGACCGGTGGGCTGCGGGCATGGAATTTGTTGAACGGAGATTCACTCGTCATCAAGCAGCCCACTGCGCCGGCGCGATTGTCTGGGCAAAGCGGTCCGGTGGTCGGTGGAGGGGTCATTGTTGTCCCCGAAAATGGACGACTTGAAGTGATCGGCTAACGCCTTCGCAATTCGCTTCTCAGCGAACGTGAAAGATCACCCTTCGGACCCACCGCAACGGAGTCGAGTTGTAACCACTCAGCGAGCTCAAGGAGCTCGGTTGCTAGCGCGGTCGCGACCTCGCCCGCCGCAATGTGTCTTTCGCCAAATGTTCCCGGCACTTCGAGCACTCGTGTCTTGCGGTTGGCCTTGAGATCGACGCGTGCGACGATTCTGTCGTCGAGCAAGAACGGCAACACGTAGTACCCGTAGACGCGTTTCGGTTGCGGCGTGTAGATCTCGATGCGGTAGTGGAAATCGAAAAGTCGCTCTGCTCGTTGCCGTTCCCATACCACGGGATCGAATGGTGACAACAACGATGCGGCCGCGATGTGACGTGGAAGTTTCGCGTCGCGGTGGAGATACGCCGGCTTGTCCCAACCTTCGACTGAGATCGGCGTGATGACCCCATCATCGAGCAAATCATTCAACGCGTCGCGTGATGCCTTTGGCTTCAGGCGGTAATAGTCGAAGATGTCTCGGTCGGTGCCGACGCCCAGTGCTCGTGCTGAACGTTCAAGCATGATGCGACGAGCCTGCGGTTCTTCGATTGCGGGAGCGTTGAGGATGTGAGACGGAAATACCCGCTCTGGCAAGTCGTAGGCCCGTTCGAAATTTGCACGCCGACGTGCGGTGAGCTGCCCGGTCCAAAAGAGATATTCCAACGCCAGCTTTGCGTCGCTCCAATCCCACCAGGGCCCCGTGCGCCGCCCGGGTTCGTTGAACGCACTCGCTGGAGTTGGTCCCTGATCCCGTACTGCGGCGAAGACCTCATCGACGATCGTGGGATTGCGCTGATGCATTGCATCAATGCTCTTCCATCCGTTGCGGCGTTTTGCTGCTTCCATGTGGAATTGCATCAATGGCCAATCGGCGATCGGCAGGAGCGAAGCTTCGTGGGCCCAATACTCGAACAGCTCAGCTTCGGCGACCATCTCATCGAGCACGCCGCGCCGATACGCGCCCAGCCGCGACCACAGCGGCATTTCGTGCGCTCGCGCCAGCACGTTGACTGAATCGATCTGTAACAGTTGGGTTGAACGCAACACCTTTCGGACCTGGCTGCGGCCGCTGACGCCCGTAGGTCGCGCCGCGTTAAAGCCCTGAGCTCCGAGCGCTATGCGGCGCGCCTGCGCGGTTGTGAGCGAGTCCAAGCGCGTATTCTGTCAGGCCTTGTGCCGGTCGAGGAGCGCGTCAAGCTCATCGACCGCAGCGGCGCGATCGGCGCCTACCAAAATGCCGTGCATTCCCAGCGACTCGGCTGCATCGATGTTGCCCTGAAAATCATCAATAAACACAGTGTGTTGTGGTGATGGATCACCGAGTTGCGCCAGTGCCAGCTCGAATATTCGAGGGTTCGGCTTTCGGATACCAACCTCGCAACTATCGATCACTATTTCGAAGAGTTCGTCGACCGGGAGCAATGATCGCCATCCGGCGCTGAACTCTTTGATGTTGTTCGTGATGAGGCCCGTGCGATATCCCTGTCCGCGAAGCTGCAGACCTCGAGCGACGAACGGTTCTTCGTGTCGGTCCCCAGATCCCATACCTCGAAGCGCATCGAGGGGGTCGACGGTGATGCCTCGTTCGGTGGCGAGTTGTTTGAGCTGCGTGTGACAGTCGCCGAGGGTGATTTCACCGCGCTCCAACTGGTGCCAGGGATGGTCTGTGTCACGATCGTACGGACCGAACACCAGGCTCAGGAGCTGTTCCGGGTCATAGCCGCTGACCGCGCCCCCCGCCCGTACTGCCGCAAACGGCGAAGGCGTAAAGACGCCACCAAAATCGAACAGCACAGTCGTAATCACTCCGACAATCCATCACGCGGCGCCTGGTCGAATCCAATCGGCACCACTTTGGGGCAAGTGGGACCTCAAGGACCCGACCAGGCGATTGCGTCAGGGCTGAGGGTTCAAGCTTCGGTTGCTGGCGCGGTCGCGCCGCGTGCGCGGTTCACAAGCCGTTCGAACAGGTCGGGCAAGCGCTGCTTCAGCTTGGCGGCCTTGGCGTCATCGAGTTTGCCGGAATCAACAAGCGCCTCGAGTTTCTCCTCGGCGGAATTGACGAGCGCGTCGACAACCGCGCTGGCGTCCACACCATTCGCGTCAGCAACCTGCGCGATCGACTGCCCGCTTTTCATCGCTGAGGTCAACGCTTCTGCGTCGATCCCGATAGCAGCCGCAGCGGCCTTGACGACTTCTGCTCGGCGTTGACGCTTGTTGCCGTGTTTGCCTGAGCGACGATTGCCTTGTTCGCACGACATGGGAGCGTCGTCTTCGGCGACGGCCGGAGCCGTTGCCGCGGGGCTGGACGCATCGGTAATTGTCTCCGCGCCGGCCACCGAAATGCCAGCGGCACCTAGGACCGCGACCGTCGTGACTGAAACGAGAACTTTCTTCAACATGAGACTTCCTGACGATGGGGAACTGGACAACATCATCATCGGATTCCATTGTTAAGGAATTGCGAAGCGCGCGCCAGGGAATCGTGCAGTTTGACGGGTCCGCATTGTGACCGCGCTGCTGTTACTCCGCGTTTTGCGAAGTTGAAGCGCTGAGCAGCATCCGTGAAGCAAGTACCATACGATCGCGTACCGTGGCCGGCGTGTCGCGACCGCGGACCAATGCAATGAGTGATGCCCACAGGAGATGCTCAAGCAACTCGACGACGTCGGCGTGATTCGGCGTTTCGCCAATGGCTAACGCGATCCAACGTTCGATTGCCTCGTGGAAACGGTCGAAGATCCGCAACACTTCTTCGTCGTGTGACAGTAAAGCAGTGATTGCTGCCGAGGCCATTTGCGGATGCTCGGTGACGACATCGCCAACTCGAAACATGATTGCGGCGACGCGGTCCGCAGGGCAATCGCCTTCGAGTTCGCGAAACGCCAGATCTGCACCGATAAGGTCGACCCAGCTGAGTAACGCCTCAGCGAGCAAGTGATCCTTTGAGGAAAACCATCGATAGATCGTGGCGAGCGCGACGCCGCTTTGATCTGCGACCGCCTTCATGGTGACCGCTTCGTAGCCGCCGGAATCGGCGAGTGTTGCAGCCGTATCGATTACGAGGCGTCGGCGTTGCGGCTGCGACCGCGGAGCCTCAAGTTCGTCGCTACTCGCTGATGGAAGTGCGGTCAAGAAATTCCTCGTTCTTGCGGCCCGACTCTAGAACAGGTTCTACTCTAGACCCGTGAAACTTGGATTGCAGCTTGGCTATTGGGGCAAAGGCCCGAACCCATTCCATGTGCCGCTGGCACAAGAAGCAGAACGGCTTGGCTTCGATTCAGTATGGGTCGCCGAATCATGGGGCAACGACGCGTTTTCGTTTGCCACATGGATGGCAGCGCACACCTCAACAATCCGCATCTGTACAGGTGTGGTGCAGCTGTCGGGCCGCACACCCACCTCGTGCGCGATGCACGCCATTACCGTCGACCATCTTTCGAACGGCCGCTTCAGCCTCGGGCTTGGTGTATCGGGGCCACAGGTGGTGGAAGGTTGGTACGGCCAGCCATTTGCGAAGCCGTTGAAGCGAACTCGCGAATACATCGATGTGCTGCGAACCGTCTTGCGGCGCGAGGAGCCTGTTTCTTACGACGGTGAGTTTGTGCACCTGCCGTATCACGGTGAAAACAGCTGGGAGATGGGCAAGCCACTGAAAGTTATGGTGCACCCGCTGCGCGCTGATCTGCCGATCTACCTTGGCGCCGAAGGCCCGAAAAACGTTGCCCTTGCAGCCGAGATTGCCGACGGTTGGCTGCCGCTGTATTACTCGCCGTTTCGCCCGGAGGTGTACAGCGAATCGTTGAAGGCCGCAAAGCCGGGCTTTGAAGTTGCAGTCAATGTCATGGGTTGCACAATCACCGGCGATAGCGATGAAGAAATCGAGGCCGCACTCGCACCGACTAAAGCCGCACTCGGCTTTTACATCGGTGGCATGGGTTCGAAGAGCCGAAATTTTCACATGGAGCTGATGTCGCGCATGGGCTTTGGTGACGCCGCGCAGAAGATCCAGGATCTGTTTTTCGAGGGCAGACGCGACGAGGCCATCAATCTTGTGCCCACGCAGTTCGCCGATGAGATCTCGCTGGTGGGGTCGAAAGAACGCATCCGAGATCGCATCGCGGCATGGGAAGCGTCTCCGGTAACCACCGTCATTTTGAGTGGTGGGCCGGAGACACTCCAAGCCATGGCCGAAATCGTCGGCTAGTTCCTCGAACGGCGGCTAACTCGTTTGTTGCGATGCTTGGAACGTCAAAAACGCTCCCGCCGTTGCGACTATCGCAGCAATGAGCGACAGGTAGAGGCCGAAGCCAGCACCAACGTCCACACTCACGCCCGCCCCTACGCCTCCGAAACCGAAGTCGGATTCAGATGGCAGCCGGGCCGAGAACCAAAGTGTGAACAACACTCCGAGGCCTGAACAGATCAGTGCCGCGAGCACAAAATTCCTGTTTGCGCCCTTGAGCAGCATCAAGACTGCGAGGACGCCTACCGCGATCATGAGGATCCACGCGATGGTGCCCTGACCAAGGTCGAATGCGTTGGCAGACGATGAGGTCGATCGGCTTCCCAATATTTCGCTGCTCACCTTCACTTCAGCGCTCCACCAATCGAAGAACGCGAAAATAAAGAACGCGATCGAGCCGCCGAGCATCAACTTTGTGGGCAGTCCGGCGTTTTTGATTTTGTCGACATCGAGACCTTCGAAAGGATTGTTCATTGGCGTTGATGGTGGGGGAGGAGGCGGGGTGGATTCTGAATCGCTCACTGAATGCTCCGAGGCTGATGGTCACCTAAATATTGGACCGATGGATGAAACATGACGTAACACTGATCATGAGCCGTCGCCGACCGAAAGTGGTGGATTTCAACGTGACACCCGCGTGCGTAACGAAGGAACTAGGTGTCGATTTGGGAACTTCGGTGAAGATTGACCGTTCCGACCGCGGCCGTTATCGATGCGGCCAGCCCCAAATACAAACCGAAGCTTGCCCCGAAATTGACGCTGAGGCCATCTGAGAAGCCGGCATCTGCGCTGAATGCAGCCCAGAACCACAACGTCAATCCGAGCGCTGCGCACGCTGCGATCGCGGTCGCTTTTCGCACGACTGGAGTCGATGGCCTCGCGAGTTGCCAACCCAGCGACGCGATCACGCTCATCATCAGTGCTACTGCAAGCCAGCCCCGCCAATCGCTGTAGGCGGTACCCGACCCAGCGGCCGAGTAATTCACAATTCCGCGCACGCGTGCGAAGCCCGTCCACCATTCGAAAAAGCTTGCAATAACAAAGGTCGACGAACCCAAGAGCCCGAGTTGTACATGGCGCGGTGCCGCCTTAATGGAGGCAGGATCGATGTGCAGTTCCGCAACAATCGCCGTGATTCGTTCGACTGTCGAGCGCGCGGATTCGGCGGCTGCCGCTTCCGGCGTTGCAGTCGGGGGTGCGGTCTCGTCGATCGAGGCCACGAGTTCGGCTTCTGTATTTGATCGCGGAGTTGTCATAAGGAAAGGCTGGGCCGCGTCTCGGCCGCTGCTAGTTCTATCGGCCTACGCCGAGCGAAGTTGATCCTCCATTCGCTGCTAGATTTGGCATCCCACCACAAGGGGCCGTTAGCTCAGGGGGAGAGCACTTCCCTGACACGGAAGGGGTCGACAGTTCAAATCTGTCACGGCCCACCACGAAAGACCAGATGGGGGCCCTTAACGGGCCCTCATTTCCTTGTGGCGCCGGATAGCATCCCATTCAAAACCCATCAACACGGAGGTTGATATGGCTGGAAGCGTTCGCGAGACAAGCCCCAACAAGTGGGAAATTCGCGTATATCTCGGTACCGATCCAATGACTGGCCGTCCGCGATACAAAAGTAAGACGGTCGTCGCGACATCGAGGCGTGCCGCCCAGCACCGAGCCGATGAGATTGCGTCGGAAGTCCGCCGGGGGGATTGGGTTGGGTCGGAAATGACATTCGGCGAGTTGGCGTCGCGCTGGCTTGATCTTCGCAAGCCAGATTGGGCGCCGGGAACCTACGTCGCCTACGAAACGCTGCTTCGACTGCATGCGATTCCGCTGATCGGTAAGGTTCCAATTGCGAAGCTCCGGACGATGGACATCGACGCAGTGCACAGTCGCGCGCGAAAATCACTTCAAAGTACCAGTGTCCGCAAGCTCCACAACGCGATTCGTGGCGTGGTCGATCAGGGTATGCGCTGGCAATTGGTCGGAGTCAACGTGGCAGATCGTGCAACGGTTCCGCCTTGCCCCGCTGTCCAACGAGCTACAGCCACAGTTGATGATGTGACCAAAATTATTGAGGCCGTCGCCGATGATTCCGCGTTTGCAACCTTGCTGCACCTCGCTGCGTCTACCGGCGCTCGCCGCGGTGAACTGCTTGCATTGACGTGGGGGAGGATTGCGCTTGATGATGGCAATCCGCGCATCATGATCACGCACTCGGGTGTCATCGATGAAGGTGAAGTGGTGGTGAAAGACGGCACAAAGACACACCGTGCTCGCGTGGTGTCCCTAGATGAGGACAGTGTCACTCGGCTTCGCGCTCATCGCCTGTCGCAAGCCGAGTCGTCGCTCGCTGTGGGCAGCCCCCTCACTGATGCGGCTTTTGTATTTTCGCCTCGTCCGTGCGCGACAGTGCCGCATAATCCTCATGCCGTAACGCGCAGGGTCGCTCGTCTTCGGAACCGGCTCGACCTGCCGCCAACGGTGCGTCTTCATGGCTTTCGTCATTTCGTCGGGTCACATTTGATCAGCGAAGGTGTCGATGTTCGCACTGTTGCCGATCGCCTCGGTCATAGTCGGCCATCAACGACGCTCGCTTACTACACGCATCAAGTGCATGAGTCGGACGCTCACGCAGCCGAGATAATGGGAAATGTGATCGCGAAGCGTTCGAACCCCAACGTCGCTGGCAGCGGCTGATACAGTCGGTCACCTACTACTACCTCTATTCCTAACTCACATTCGGAATTTCAAACTGAGGATTAGTAGATGTCGGGTTTCGGAGACGGTCGTCTCGCCGTGACGGTCGCAGAGGCCGCACAATTGTTGGGCTGTTCACGCCACACGGTCTACAGGATCATTCGCGATGGCAAGCTTCAGGTCGTTAGACTGCGAGCAAAAGGTCCTATTTTTATTGCAGTTTCCGCGCTGAGGGATCTTGTTGCTTCTTCACAGGAGTCGGCGGTGTCGAAGTGACTGGCATCGACACGATTGGGTTTTCATTCCCTTGCACCACGGGTTACGTTCCTTGTTTGGAACTTCCTGGCGGCGGATTCGTCCGAGTGACGTATGGAACCGCTTGGTTTGAGGCATCCATCCCGAAGCGGTTGAATGACGACGGTACGAATGTTGTGCTCGCAACGTCGGATGCGGCGAAGTCGGAAACGATCGCAATGATTAATGAGGCTAAGACTGTCCTGTCGATCGCGGTTCCGCCCTTGTCTGAGGTCAGGATTTGTCGACTTGATGTCACTCAGGATTTCGTGACGATGTGGGATATACCGCGCATCCTTTTCAGCATCATGACGAACCCATGCTCGACCAAACACCCCAAATTCCATCACTACGGCACGGTCCCAAACCTCGAAACGTTATATATGGGCCCGAAACGAGCGTGGCATCTATGTGTCTACGACAAAGGTTTGCAAAGTGCCGTCCTGGGCCCGCAAGGACTGTTGCGTTTCGAAGCACGCCTTCGTCGAAGTGCGCTTTGCCGAAATTGGGTGCGATCGGTTACGGGGCCACTGGATTTCGTCGATGAACTGCACGACAGCAAAGTCGAATTGTTACTCCGAACTGTTGTCAGTCGTGTTGGCCTCGGCGATTCATTGCCGATCGCGTTTGCAGACGTAGGCAGCTTCTACGAGATTGATTGGTCGCTCGGTGAGGTCGACGCGTACTTCTAATAGTAGTCCTAGCGTTCGTATTTAGTTGCGCTGCTTATATGGGTTTCTACAGGCTCGAAGGGATTTGTGCTCCTGTTAGAAACCGCGCGGGCTCCTAGCCGACCTGTGTGTTGTCGCTCATTCATACAACCTGCCGGCGGAGGGATACTCCCCTAGGGCTGGTGTCTGCGCGCCCGAAATCAAACAAACAAAGGAGAAAATCATGATGTTCACGATCTTGTTGCTCGCTGGTGCATCGTTATACGTCGAGATACGTCTCGGTCGAGCGTTGCCCTGGTTAAAACGTGTCTTTCAGGCGAACGCGCTTACATCGCTGGGCTGTTCCCTGGGTCTCTCGCTGCTCCTAGGCGCCGTCTTTGGTGCCGCTGGCGTGATGGTGTTCGCAGCCGGTGTGCTTTCAACGGCGATCATCCAGCCCTATTACGCGTTTTGTCGGCGTTGGGCTCGTGTTCGTGCCCATCTTCCCAGGCGCGAATTGATGCATCAGCACCTTCATGCCGTGCGGTCACGCTTGCCGGTGTTCATCACGCAACGTCGGTGGACCCGCGTGTGGCACGTGGCGAAGCGTTTGGTGCACAGGTAAGTAACGCACTTTTGTTCGTCGCCCCCATTCGCACCATCGGAGGTGCCGAAAACCTCAACGTTCTTTACGGGTTTTTACAGGAAGGAGTACGTCACCCGTCGCGTCTATGTCAATAACTGTGACAGCCCAGGTCAGAGCGTCGATCGATTCGACGGCTCTCCTGGGTTCTTTGTTTTCACCGAAAAGGAGCACATCATGAAAGTCATCGGATACATCAGAGTCAGCACTGACCGACAAGCCGACGAAGGTTTCGGTCTCGACATCCAACGCGAAGTCATATCGCAATGGGCTAAAACCAACAACCACAAACTCATCGACGTGCTCGCGGATGAAGGCATCAGTGGTACATTGGGAGTGGAACACCGTCCAGCGCTCTCAGAAGCCCTTGTACGCGTTGCAGAAGGCCGAGCTACTGGTGTCGTAGTTGCCAGACTTGATCGTCTTGCACGAACCCTTGCCGTACAAGAAGCCACACTTGCCCATGTATGGAAACACGACGGCAAAGTATTGACCGTGGATCTCGGCGAAATCCTCCAGGACGATCCAGAAGACCCGATGCGCACAGCAATCCGTCAATTCATGGGTGTATTCGCACAGCTCGAACGGAGCATGATCGCAGCACGCCTTCGTGCAGGCCGTCGCATCAAGAATGAGCAAGGGGGATATGCATACGGTGCCCCGCCATTTGGTTACAGATCCGATGCCGGGGTTTTGGTACCCGATGATCGTGAACAATTGGTCGTGCGTCGCATTCAGCAACTCGTTGGAGAAGGCCTAAGTGTCCGCGGAATCTGCGAAGTCCTGAACCGAGAACACCTTCACCCAAAAAGGTCAGAAACCTGGCACCCAGGATCGCTCGCTCGCATCATTAGGACGCTATGAAAACCCCAATTTGGCCCCACTGATGCGCGATTTTCCCTGGCGTGCCAGCGCCCAGATCGGCAGTTCTGACGCTAGTCGCGCAGCCGGGGCATATCCATCGGCTTCGTAGCCGGGATCGAGGAATCTGCGGAGTCCCGGTTGACCCAATCCCGACATGGTTACCCGCCGACGCGAAAGACCATGGCGGCTAAGCCGACGATGAGAAGGGTGAGGTCGACCCGCGCGACTAAGAACCTCCTTCGCGTTCGGTCGCGAATCTCGGCGGAGTCATGGCCGGGCGTGCGTGCCAGTTCGGCGAGCCGACGCCCTTCCGGAATGAGAAAGGCGCCGCCGATGGCAAGCGCGGCCGCGACTGCCCCGATTCCAATGAGCAGCCACTCTTGTGTCCAGCCCAAATGCTGCCGTTCCACGAGGATGACGCCGGTGACGAACAGGACAACTGCAGAAGGCGCGAAGAGGGTCTTGCCGATGGCTTCGGCGTCGATGGCAAATCGATCGGTGACGGCATCCGGTGTGGAGGAGTCCATGCGCTTGGCAATGACCTGTTCGGCCAATGCGGCGCCGATCCACGTGGCCGCGGCGAGGATGTGCAGGGTCAACAGCAGTTGGTTGACGCGCATCAGTCGCATGCCCTTGATCGGGTCTCGAAATGACTTGTACACATAGGGAATGCTCCATTCACACTGACCCGTCTAACCTTAAACAACAGACGGTTCTCGAGTCGTCGCGGGTGACACGTCGGCGCCGGACCCATTCCGATCGACAGCGTCGCACCCACGGTCCGCGGTGCAGGCACTCAGGTCAGCGGCACATATTGCCCGCTCTGTGAGCGTTATGCAAGTACCTGAGCGGAAGGTTCTTGGGTCAGCGGGTGAGGATGCCGAATGGCCAGCGTCGCAATTCGAGGATGCGTTCGTAGCGTTTCGCGATGCCCTCTGGTGTTGCTGATCCTCCCTTGACCCAACTCGGTAAACCAGACCGCACGACTTCGACGACCTCGCTGGTCTGTGGCAACACTTCACCATCCACGAGACGGCCCAAGTAGCAATGCGCCCCGAGCGAGTCGATCGCTCTCAATAGGTGACGTGATACGTCGAGGCGCGCTCCAGCGACGGGAGTGTGGTCACGCGCCAACCACGAGTGACCGCGAAGGCTTGCAACGATCGAAGTAGTTGCCTGGGCATCGGTGAGCTTCGCTCTCGCCGCATCCACGTCTCGCAGGTACGCACACAGCGCTGAGGTCGCTGCGGAAGCGCTCATCCCGATCGGGAGTCCGGTGACAAGCCTGCCGACCCGATATGCCGCATCGCCACACGTCACTGCAGTCGTCTGATAACGACCCGGCCCCGTAATTGCCCAATGATGGCCGTAAACGATCTGAGCGCCTTCCCAGTAATCCATCGGACCGAGAACGTCGCCCCACGCAAGTGGCTGCACAACTCCGTTGCGGTGGAGTTCCGCGCTGTCCGGAGCGAAACGCAAGCGCGGGCCTCGGCGCCATGCCGGGACACCGAAATACAACCCGCCAGCGTCCACCGCCAAACGCGCACCTGGCCCCATGCATGCATGATGCCATGTCACGCACAGACCGCTCCGAATGCCCTGTCTGTGCTCGTTATGCAAGTCGAAAGCACCGTCACGAATGAGTAGTGGTGGCTCCACGATTTCCCATCACCTCCCCATCAACAACGCTTTTGCATGCTGTTGCACCGCTGCACATGGAGTAGTAAAAGCCCAGGTCAGCGACCATGTGAGACGCCATGCCGCGGATGGAATCTCCCTGACACGGAAGGGGTCGACAGTTCAAATCTGTCACGGCCCACCACAAAAGCCCCGGTCACAGCATCCGCTGGCCGGGGCTTCGTGTCGAAAGATTGCCGATGACTTATGTTGCGATCTCGTCGAAGATCGCACGGAGCCGATGCTTTTCGATTTTTCCGGTTGTGTTCTTTGGGAGTTCGTCGAGGAACAGGATTCTGCGCGGTTGCTTGAATCCGGCGAGGTGTCCGCGACACAATGCGATGAGTTCGGTGTCGGTCGCAGACGTTGCATTGTGTAATACGACGACCGCGGCAACGACTTCGCCCCAGCGCTCGTCTGGGATACCGATTACGGCTGCCTCACGTACTGCGGGATGTTGAAACAGCACGGCTTCGACCTCGCGCGATGCGACGTTTTCGCCGCCGCTAATGATGATGTCTTTTTTGCGATCGACGACAGTGAGATAACCGTCTGCGTCGAGCGTGCCGAGATCACCAGTGCGTAACCACCCGTCGACGATCGCGCTGTTCGTCGCCTCAGGGTCGTTGTAGTAGCCAGACATTACCTGTTCGCCGCGGCAGGAAATTTCACCTACGACGCCGCGCGAAACTTCATGGCCGCTGTCGTCAACGATGCGGAGCTCAATCAGGTCCGTTGGCTTTCCGGCTTGTTGCAGCCGACGCGGCTGACCGTCGACGCCAGCGCGATGATCTTGCGCATCGAGAAATACCGCGTTTCCTGATAGCTCAGTCATGCCGTAGCCCTGAGAAAATCCACACCCCAGTGCAACCATCGCTCGGCGGAGTAACGGCTCCGCGATTGCTGACGATCCGTAACCGACAGTGCGCAGCGAAGCTAAGGCGCGATCATCAAGGAGATTGGGATGATCAATGATCGAGGAAATCATTGTTGGCGCGAATGAGGCGGCCGTAACACCGTATTGCTCGATGATTTGGACGGCTTCGGTTGGGTCGAAACGCGTCACGAGAACGATTGGGCGAGCGCATTGGTGATACACGATCACGTTGTATGCGGCGACATGGCACAACGGAAACGGGAAGAAGTAGATGTCGTCGACGAGCACCGGCCGAGCACTATGACAGCCGAACGCGGCCACTTGCAACGATCGATGGCTGAGCATTGCGAGTTTTGGTGTCCCGGTCGTGCCGCTGGTTGGGACTAGCCACGCGTTTGACATCGGGGGTGCGTCGACCAGAGGTGCGGGGGCGCCGAGGGGCGCGTTGGCGATGAATGCTTCGTAATCGATGTACGGATCGCCAACGGTTTCAGTGGTGGGGTCGAATGCAACCAAGGTCAAAGAGTGTGAGTTCGTTGGTATCGCAGATCTCAGATCCCGCAACAGGCGTTCGTCGCCGATGACGACATCGCATTCCGTTCGCGCCAGCATCGCGATCCATTCCGCGGGGTGATGGCGATAGTTCAACAGCAGAGCCTGACAGCCAGCTGCGGGGATGCCGTAGAGACATTCGATGTAGCGACCAGAATTTTCGCCAAGTATCGCCACAACCGGCAAGGCCGCGGGCGCCTCTTGGGAGCCCGGCCCGGCGGAACGCGCAGCGATATGGCGGTGCAACGCCGACGCAAGCTTGCGACTGCGGTCAAAGGCTTCGCCAAACGTCCGACTTCCGTCGGGGGCGTGCCATGCCCACGCGTCTGGGGGTGCGGCCCCCAGGAGCGCAATCAGGGGAGCAGGCGCAGGAACTTGTGCGCCGGGGGCGAGCAGGTGCGGGGCGGGTTCCACAGCAACTAGATGAGCACGACCCGAGGTCGCGAAGCGAACCCGTCCGAAGTGTTGCACCAACCACATTGGGTGGTCTTTTTGATTCCATTCAGGTACGGTGGGCGTTGATGTTTGGCCGAACCACGATCCGGGTGCGCATTGTTGCGTTGCCGTTGCTCCCAGCCATGGTGCTGGGCGTCATCGTTGGCTTCGATCTCCACCGCAGCCCAGCCACCATTATCGCGGCCATTGTGGCCACTGTCGTCGGCGTTTCGGCAGCTCTAGTCGTCGCCCGCAGCATTGCGCGGCCGTTGAAGGACCTTGCAACGATTGTGCTGGACCTCAACGATCTGCGTTCGATCGACGGTTCGGGGCGCCCACGCGACGATGTTTTGCCGCCGCGCAAGCTCCGTGTAGGAGGCGAGCTTGGAGAACTCGCGGTCGCTATCGCGGATGGCCGTCGACAAGCTGCCGATTTTGTGCAGGAGCAACTGTCGTCTCGTCGATCCGTAACCGATTTGGTGGCGAACATCGCGTTGCGCAATGAGCGGCTGCTCGGCGCAGCTCTCGATGCACTCGGCGAGATTGGTCGCCGAGACCACGAACCGAGTACGGCCGCGGCAATTGCTCGAGTGCACCGAATCGTGGCGCGAGTAGATCGCACAACGGCGAGCGCGTTGGTGCTGATCGGCGAAGGTGGCCGGGTGGCTACCTCCGCTTCATCGGTGACTGATGTGGTGTGGGCCTCGGCGCTTGCGATCGAGTCTTCGGATCGGGTGGACGCACTGGCGCTTTCCGAAGCCATGATCCATGCGGATGCCGTAGCCGATGTCGCCCACATGCTTGCCGAACTTATCGACAATGCGGTGCAAGCTTCGTCGGCGCCCGGCCGCGTCACGATCATGGGCGAAGCTGCCGCGGGCGGCGATTACGAACTGACGATCATGGATTCTGGTGCTGGGATGCATCCTCATGACCTCGACACCGCTAACCGTCGGGTGCGACGCTTGGAATCGCTACATCGTGTGCCGGTGCGCAACCTGGGGCTGGATGTTGTCGGTCGACTTGCTCGTCGTCATGGCGTGCAAGCTCGTTTGGGGCACTCCGCGGCTGGAGGCATTGTTGTGCGTGTATTACTCCCGGCGGCAATACTCACGGCGCCCGCCGTCGCACCGCGATACGTGCCGTCGTTTGCAGTGGCAGCAACTCCGGCCACCGAGGCCGAACCGACCACCACCCCTGCGGCCGACAAAGTTGTCGCGCAAGCCCAACCGATGGAACCAAGTTCTGTGATATCGCTTGCAGAATCCGACATTGATTTGCTCGAACCTGAGGTCGAAACGCTTCGGCAACCGGCGCTCGTAACGGCGCCCGAGCAGGTTGGTGCGGTCATTCAGCCAATTCGGCTTGCTGATGCTGCTGATGCTGATGCACAACGAGCTGCTTTTGCCTCGATGCCGCGGTCGGTGTCGGCCCGCCTAGGCGCCGCAGACGAGTTCTTGCCGAAGCGCGATCAGCGCAAATGGGCTGCGGCTATTTCGCGTGCTCGAGGCTGAGCTTGAATTCTCGCAAGCCACTGGCGCCGCTAGCTCATGCGGCGCCAGCGCCCGCTGGGTCCGAATGACCTATCGCTAACTCGCCGACGACGGTCGACAATGAGCGTGATGAGTCAAGCTGCCTGGAACGTTCCCCGCGACCCCGCGTTAGGGTCGATCGCCGCGCATGCACGCGAACAATGGCGCAGTGATCAAGAGTCGGCGATTGATGATGCCGTCAGTGCTCGCGACCAGAGTCTTTCGTTGCGAGACTGGTTGCGCGAAGCAATGGCTCGTGGAGATCGTTTGTCGATCCGGTGTTTTCAAGTGCGAGCAGTCGGAGCAGTCTGCGAGATCGACGACGATCTACTGTCGTTGCGCAACGTCGGTGCCGGACGGATTGATTTGCATCTCCGCGAAGGACTGCCGTACGTGATGCAGATCAGCGAATCCGCTGCAACCGAATCGACCGCCGCGCCGATACGCAGCGGAGGCTTTCGAGGTCGATTGATGGCCTGCGAATCCGCGGGTGAGGAACACTCGGTGTGGTTGCTCGGTGAAACCGAATCAATCGATGGGCGACTGCAAGTAGGCGCCGATACCCTCACAGTGCAGAGTCGACTCGGCGCCAAGTTGGTATTGCCAATGAGCGCGGTGATCGCGGTGACCCCGCGTCTGTAATCGTTGCTACGTGGTGTTTGACCGGTGCAGCACGTGCATGATCTGCGTTATGCACTCGCAACGAGTTGTTTGCTGATATCCCACAACCGCCGCGCAGCTGAATCGTCGCGTCCATAGCTAGTTGGCTCCACGGCGGCACACTTGTAGAAATACTTTCCGTTAACACCCTCGACGGCGGGATCGCTTGACACGTAGATCGAAGTCAGCGCTCCTTTCGCCGGCGAAAGTGCGAACGGCTTGGCCAGCATCATCGTCAAGTTGCCGAGCGGGTCGTTACGACCAAAGTTGCTCGCAACGAAGCCAGGATGCACCGAGTTGGCAGTGGCCCCTGTGTCGGCAATGCGACGAGCTAATTCGTGAGTGAACATGATGTTCGCGAGTTTACTTTTGCCATAGACCCGCATTGCCTTGTATCCGTGTTCGGTTTGCAGATCATCAAAGTCGAGGCCAGTGCGAGCGAACTTGTGCGCATGGGAGGCGACCGTCACGATGCGCGCCTTGGGCGTGGTCGTGATGCGATCGAGCAGGAGCGTGGTGAGCAAAAAGTGACCGAGATGATTTACGCCGAAAGTTTGCTCGAACCCGTCGACGGTCACGGTTCGGTCCCGGGCCACGATTCCGGCGTTGTTGAGAAGAATGCTGATGTTGGGATACCGGTCGAGCACTTCGTTCGCGAAGCTGCGGATTGATGCGAACGAAGCGAGGTCGAGGCTCATCAGGGTGACGGTTCCGGCTTGCGCTCGCTGCTCGATTTCGGTCTTGGCGGCGCTGCCTTTACTAGGGTTTCGACAGGCAAGAACAACGTCGGCACCTTGGCGAGCAAGTCCAATTGCAGCCTCAAGCCCGATACCCGAGTTGGCGCCCGTGATGATCGCGGTTTTGGCGGTGAGGTTTGCCATGCCTTCCTCTTCGTAACTAATCGGCGGTGTCGGTTTTTTTGACGCGTTTGGGCTTTTCTTCTTCGGTTTTGTCGGCCGACGGCGAGCGGTCGTGGCCGGGTTGTTCTGCTACCCATGCGATTAACTCGTCGCGCAGGAAGCGGATCTCGCGACCCTCCGGAAAACGATGTGCCGGGATGCGACCTTCGCGCACCATTTTTCGGAGATACTCGACATGGACGGCCAGGAGTTGGGAGGCCTGTGCAGTCGTCAGAATTGCGGGGTACTGCTCGGCGGGCGAGGGGCCGGTTGACATGCTGGCACAGTACAGCGCCCGCACGACGTGGTCGGTCAGAGTGGGTTCGACCTGGCGAAATGCGATGTCCCAGGTGATCTTTACGCCTCAGTCTTGCGTGATGCGTCACAACCGGGGCACGCGGTCCTTGTGAACTCGGCCGATGATCGGCCAGAGTCACCCTTGAGAAACGGTCAAAACGGACTATTGGGGTTCACCGTGGATGGAGTAGGGGCCGACGTGGCGACCGAACAACTTGGAACCCATCGGCCGACACCCCTGCCCGTTCGCAATCGCTCGCTTCGTTCCACCATTCACGGCGCGCACATCCTCGTTGCACTCGCGGGCATGTTGGGTGCGCTACTGACACTGACAGCGTTGCGAGATGCCAAGCAAACGGTCGCGGTTGTGGCCTTTGATCGAAGCGTGCCAATGGGCACTGCGCTGAGATCATCCGATCTCACGACGGTGGAGGTTGGTGCTGAAGGTGGAGCTCTGACTGGGCTGTACCGAGGCAATGACGTCGGGGCGCTCGTTGGCACGATTGTGGTTTCGCCGATTCGCAAGGGCGACATGGTGCGTCGGTCTGATGTACGCGCGCCTGCGGCCGACGGCGCCAAACGCTCGATCAGCTTTGCACTCGACTCGGCCGACGCCGTGGGTGGGGCAATCGAAGTCGGCGACCGAATCGACATCGTGGGCGTAGCGCAGAACGGCACAAAGTCGGGTTACGTCGTTACCGACGCGTCGGTGCTGTCAGTTTCGAATCCGCAGGCGTCGGGACCGCTGCGATCGACGGACCGCAAAGTCACCATCACCATTGACATCGAACCTGATGCCGCGTTGCGATTGGTTGCCGCTCAGACCGCGGGCAAGATCGTGGTCGTTCGCGCAACGGGCGCGGCACCCCAACAACAGCCTGCGGCGTTCGCGCCCGGCACGCGAGAGGTCGCAGTTTCAGCCGGGCCTGAAGCTTCGGAGGGGTGATGGTGTCGGAACCCGACGTTGCGATCGTATTCACGCCTGAGGTGTGGGTTGAAGAACTGCATCGCTATTTCACCGATCACGGCGGTGCGCGGGTTCGTCAGCTTGTGGTAGATCCTGCGCTTGCAGTGAGCGAACAGTACTCAGTGTTGATCGCGAGTTGGCGATGGCCATCGCTGACGCAGGGTCTGGTAGCTCAACTTCACGATCAAGGTCGTCGTGTTCTGGGCGTATTTGACACCTTGGAGCCAGCGTCGATTGAACTGTTGGAGTCGCTGCGGGTGGATCGGATTGTTGCTAGCGATGCTGCTCACCACGAATTCCTCGAGGCGTTGTTGTGGCTGCAAAGGGATCCGATTGCAGACCGGCTCTTTGGCACCAAGGACACTCCTGCAATGCCGGAGACGCCGCTTGCTCCGCTCATTGTGGTGGGAGGCCCATTCGGGAGTGGCAAGACCGAAATTGCAATCGAGTGCGCACGATCGATGCCTGCGCTCGTCGTTGATTGTGACGAGATTGCTCCGTCGATTGCCCCGCGGTTGGGAATAGGAATCGAACCGAACCTACGTACTGCCATTGATGCCGTTGAGTTTGGATTGGGTGAACTCGACGACAGTGTCCTGTTGGCGGATGCGGGTCGGCTTGCGGTGCTCTGCGGACTTCCGAACGTGACCACGTGGTCCCAAATACGTGCCAGCGAAGTTGTTCGAGCATTGCGTTCATTGAGACGTGGCGGTCCTGTCGTAGCGGATATCAGTTCTTGCTTGGAAGAAGTGGGACACGCGACACGTGGGCGCTACGCAGTGACTCGAGCTTTAGCGGTGGAGGCTTCGACGATCGTGGTAGTCGGCAGGGCCACGCCAGTCGGGGCAGTGCGGCTGTTGAGCTGGATCGCTGACCTTCAAATGTTACGGCCCGGCGCTCCCGCGCATGTTGTATTGAACATGGCTTCACCGGATCGTGCTCGGACCGAAGAACTGTTGATTGAGATCCGGCGCTCGTTTGAACCGCTCACCATCAGCGTTGTGCCGTACGACCGTCGTGTCGACGGTGCTGCATGGGCAGGCACGTGCGTTCGCAGAGGGCCGTTTACCAAAGCGGTGGCGCGATCGCTCTCGACAATTCTTGGATGTATGAGCGATCAAGATGCGCATTCGCACGGCGGTACGGATTCGCCGCCCTTTGGAGTGAATCGCGACGCTCGGGACAGTCTTGTTTCGTCTCAGGAGCGTGCATCGTGACACGAGATGCCTACGAATTGATTCGTCACGGAGTGCTGGCCGCGATTGAACAGCGACGGCTCGAGCCGGACCGAGATATCACTGAAGTGCGGGTGGAGACCCAACGTGCGGTCGACGACTATCAGCGACGCGCTCGTCTCGGAAACGAGATCAGTCTTTCGGATCCAGTATTAATGGTCGAACGAATCATGAGCTCGGTGTGCGACTTCGGTCCGTTGACTGAGCTATTGAGTCGCAGCGATGTCGAGGAAATATTTGTCGAAGGCCCGCGCGTGTCGTATCTCGATGCGTCCGGCAAATTGCGCGGTCTTGCGGTGCCAACTACTGAGTCTGAAAATCGGCGCGTCGTGGAACGCCTGCTGGCCTCAACGGAACGCCATCTGAATGCTCAGTATCCGCTGGTGCAGGCCCGAGTGCTGCATGGCACCGCTCGGCTGACAGCATCGATCCCGCCGATCAGTGACCGGCTTTCGGCAACGTTGCGCCGCTACGTCGTGCGCCACGTTTCGTTGGCCGATCTTGTGCGGCGCGGCTCGCTACCCGCGGAAGCGGCGGGCTTTTTATGGGCCGCGATGCAGTTTCGTAGTCGAATCGTCGTCTCGGGAGAACCCGGTGCAGGGAAGACGACGATGCTCGCGGCGTTGCTTGCGGCGGCTCCTGCAAACCAATGCGTGCGGTGCTGTGAGGAGATCCGCGAGGTCTCTGTACCTTTGACCCACGGCGGTTATTACGAAACTCGACCGCCGGGACTTGATGGTGGCTCAGAGGTCAATTTGCGCGACCTCGTGAAGTTCACTTTGGCAATGCGCCCGGATCGGATTGTTGTTGGTGAAGTTCGCGGCTCCGAGGCCTTCGAACTCTCGCGAGCTATGAATGCCGGCTGTGGCTTCTTGTGCACGGTTCACTCGAATTCTGCAGTAGACGCGTTACGCGCGCTCGTCAACGCCGCGTTGATGGCTGGCGAAAATGTCGGTGAGCGAGCTGTACGCAAGGTGTTTTCGGAATCGTTGGATCTGGTAGTACACCTTGATCTCGACGACGCTGCAGAACGTAGTGCCCACGCTTCGGTCCGTCGCCAAGTAATGGAGATCATTGCCGTCACCTCGACGACGGGAGACGACTTCAACCAGGAGCCCATTTTTGTTCGCCGATCGCCCGGAATGCCGCTTGAGTGGACTGGCGCGATCCCCTCCGCGTTGGAGTCGAAAATGGATCGCGCACTGTATGGTCGTTACTCCATCCGACACATCGTCGAAGGGCTCGTAGAGGTTGCGTCGTGAGGATGGGCGCTGCAATCGTCGTTGGGTGGACGCTGGCCTCGGTCACGGCGTTGGCTTGTGGACTTCGGATACCAGTACCACAGCGCTCACGTCGCAAAGACGCGAATCAACTTCGTCTCTGGCTTCTACAAAGCGGGGCCCCCGCGTCACCCGGGCAGTTTTGTGGCGCGATTGTTGGTCTTTTCTCGGTGGTGTGGGCAATGCTGAGCGCATTGTCCGGGGTGGTCGTGGCGATCGTGCCTTCCACCGCCATTGCGACACTCCCTGTGCTCTTTTACAACCGCCAACGCACAGCCCGCCTTGCCTTAGCGCAACGATCGTGGCCTGACGCGTTGCGAGACATCGTGACGTCGGTTGCGAGTGGACAATCGCTACATCAAGCACTGTGCGCGCTTGCCGATGGTCGCCACGGAAGCTTGAGTACAGCGTTTCAACGCTATCCATCTTTGAGTCGGTCGAGTGGCTCCGTTGCGGCACTTGAGATCGTTCGTGCCGAACTCGCCGACCCGGTTTCAGACCGTGTCCTCGAAGTCTTTATCCTCGCGATCGAACGAGGCGGTTCGGTCGTACGAACCATTCTGGACGATCTTGCCGAGTCGATCGGTGCCGACGTGCAGGTGCTCAATGAAATCGACACTGCGCTCTTGGAGAGTCGAATAAATGCGCGCGCTGTCGTTGTGCTGCCGTGGGTCGCGCTACTGCTGCTGAATCAGGGTGGGGGACCATTTCGAGATTTCTATTCGTCTTCAGGTGGTGTCGCAGTTGTGTCGCTCGGTGCGATCATGACATTCATTGGATGGGGGCTGATCCGCCGGCTGAGTCGTATTCCCAGTGAACCGCGGGTGTTCGTACCTCGGGGTCAACAGTGAACGTCATCGAATCCGCCGCGGTGCTGTGTGGTGGCGTCACCGCGGCAGGGCTCATGGCTCTAGTACGGCCGCGTCCTCCTCGGGCTTCCCAGCGAATTCGCCCCTATACAGTTACTGCCCGGGCTGCGCTTGGGTTGCCGTCGGACGCGATCGACCTGGAACTCCGCGGTCGCAGCGGCACCGAAGCAGTCCTGATTGCTCCACTTCGGGCGGCCGCGATCGTGGTCGGTCGCGTGATGGAGTCTCGAACCGATGAGGCGATCGCGCTTCGGCTCTATCAAGCGGGACGTGCTGATTCGACTCCCAACGACTTTCGAATGCTGCAGGTGACCCGTGCGGTCTGTACCGGAGCATTGTTGGGGTTTGGTGCGTTGCTGGTCGTTCGTAGCACGTTCGTTGTTGTGACTGCTGCGGTTTGTGGATTCGTCGCAGGCGCGGCGCGAGTGCGCGGACAGCTTGACCGATCAATCGCCGAGCGGGCGCAGCGCATGGAAACTGAGCTCTACACAATTAACCAGCTTCTGGCTTTGCATGTGCGTTCTGGTGCCGGACCGATCCAAGCAGTGCAGCGAGTTGTGGATCGCACCCGGGGCGCGGTTGCCGATGAGCTCGCATCGGTGTTGGTTTGGATTCGCAGTGGACAACGTGAATCCGTTGCGTTCCAACGAGCTGGTGAGCTCACACCGTGCCCGAGCGCCGCGCGCACCTATCAGATGTTTGCGCTCGCATCGGAGCGAGGCACGGACCTCGGCGAGGCATTGATCTCCGTCGGCGACGACCTCCGAAATGCTCGGCGAGAATCCTTGCGACGATATGCCGTACGAAATCGGGCCGCCATGTTGGCCCCAACCATCGGCATACTTGCGCCAATCATGTTGCTATTTGTCGCGGCGCCGTTACCGTCCATCGTCCTCGGTGGGCGTTGATCATGTTCACAATCAAGGAGAAACCATGACCAAACTGTTCATAAAAGTGATGCTGTGGCGTGCCGACGAATCCGATCACGGCGAGGCTGGAATGGCGACTGCGGAGTTGCTCGGCAACGCTGCACTAGGAATCGGTGCTCTCGTTGTGATCTGGGCGTTGTTGCGTCAGCTGGGCGTCGACGTAGTTGGCTGGATGGGCGAACAAATCGGTGTCAGCTAGAAGATCTCGGACGTCGCAACAGCAAGACGTGGGCCTCATCACTATTCAATACGTGGTGGCGACGGGTCTCTCGCTGTTGCTGTTGGTGATTCTCTGCAACGGACTTATCAATCTGTACGTGCGAGCGGCGGTGCGCGACGCGCTTGATGATGGTGTGCGAACCGCCGTTCCTGTCGGGGCGGATGCCTTCGCATGTCAGGCTCGGATCGACGATGCGCTGCGCTCCTTGGTGCGTGGCGTGTATACCAACTCCGCTGCGACGCGCTGCGTGGTTGAAGGCGGTGTTGTGCGCGCAGACGCGACGCTGCAGTTGCCGAGCTTCCTTCCAATGTTGTTGCCTGCGTGGACGTTCGACCTCCACGCGTCAGCGCGTCAGGAAATCACGTGACGCGAATGCGTGCGCAGTGCTTTGGGTTCGTTTCCGTCGAACTCAGTGCCTGCATCGCGTTGTTACTGCTTCCGGTTGCAATGCTGGTTGTGAGCGTTCCTTCATGGAGTAGCCGTGAGCACGCGGCAACTGTGATCGCCCGAGAGGCCGCAAGGTTGACGTCCGATCGCTGGCCCGCGGTAGATGATGTTGAGGTCGACGAGATGGCGAGCGAACTGGCAACCAACTTGGGAGTGGATCCTGGCGACGTCGTCGTGCAGCTCAGCGAGATCGCAGATCGAGGTCAGCGAGTGCGGGCTACGGTCACGATACGAATGCCGGCGTTGCATATTCCCGGCGTCGGCAGTATTGGCCAATGGCATTGGACCACCAGCAGCGCGGTGTTGGTCGATCCCTATCGGAGTCGATGATGGCGAAGACCCGATATCGCGGCGAACAAGGAACCGCCACGTTGTTTGTGCTCGGACTTTGCGTTGCGGTGCTGTTCATCGGCGGTCTTTCGGTGGATTTCTGGAGACTCATCGCGGCTCGGCGATCACTTGCGGCGATGGCCGACGCGGCAGCAACCGCCGGCGCCAACGGACTTGATGAAGCTTCGCTTCGGGCAGGAGGCAAAGACCTGGACCCGAACCTTGCGCATGACCTTGCTGCGGATTCGCTTGTCGACGCAGAAGCCAACGTTCGCATCGCCACGTCAACAATCGACGCGACGATTCAATCCGTGGACGTTGTGTTGACTCAGCGCGTGAATTTCACATTTCTGAGTCTGCTCAGCGACGACGATGGGCTCGTCGTACGAGTCTCGGCGCGTGCAGCACCGCAACGTATCGGTTAGCAGACCACACAATACTAACGTTGCAATATTCGTGTCATGACGTGGAACCTGCAGGGAAATTGTGGCCTTGATGTGAAGGCCGCCGCCGACGTGATCGGTGTTGGCTGTGATGTCGTGTTGATCCAAGAAGTACAACCCTCGCAGCTTCGAGCGTTAGCCGCTCAACTCGATATGCCGTATCGGCACTGGTCGTTCAAACATTGGGGTTTCCCGACCGCGCCGGAAGGGCTTGGCGTGCTCAGTCGCCATTCGATGCGCGTGCGTACCCACACATTGAGTCGGGGTGTCTGGCCATGGCAATGGCAACGCCGCATCATGCAAAAGATACGGATCGATGATCTCACCTTCGTGAACACCCACCTTGCGACGAACAAGACCGGGCCTTCGGAGCGCGTCGCCCAACTCGGACGCGTGATCACCGCGGCACCTGGACCGGATTTCATCGGTGGTGATCTGAACGAACGCCAAGGGGGAGTGCTAGACGCGCTACGGGCGTTGCCAATGCGCGATGCGTGGCAAGAGTGCAACGGCAACGACGACTGCAACACGAATTGGGCCGAGACCGACCGTAGCGGACCCCCCGATCAGCGGCTCGATTGGATGTGGCTTGGCGTGCGGCTCGAAGCCACCTCGATGTGGCTCGGCGATTGGCATCGCTCCGCAAGCTTGTCGGATCATGTGCCACTCGTCGCGGAGTTGCGACGAACGGATTAGCCTCGCAGCCATGACTGACGCAGTAATCGTTTCGGCATGCCGCACCGCGATTGGCACGGCCCGCAAGGGAAGCCTCATCGACGTTACTGCGTTCGATTTAGGAACTTGGGCGGTTCAAGAAGCCCTCGCACGCAGCGGTGTCGATGGCGCTGACGTTGACGACATTGTGCTTGGTGAGGTGCTCCAAGGCGGTGGCGATATTGCGCGGTATGCCGCGATTGAGTCTGGTTTGACCCATGTTCCTGGAGTCGCGCACAACCGTCATTGCGCGTCCGGGATGGCGGCACTGCACACTGCCGCAGGGTCGATTCGCGCGGGCATGGATCATGCGGTGATCGCAGGCGGCACCGAGAGCATTTCGAGCTTTCCCTCGCTCACGAAGCGCGTGATGGGAGGCGATGACATGGCGCCGTGGATGTCTCCTTCCCATCGCGATACGCCCGATGCACCAGCATTTGATATGTCGATCACCGTTGGCTGGAATGCGGCCAAAGCTGGCGGCGTAAGCCGCGAAGCAATGGACTTCTGGGCGTACACCTCGCACGTACGCGCTTTGAACGCGATCGAGACTGGTCGATTCGACGACGAAGTCTTTCCCATCCAGGTGCCCCGACGCGACGGTACATCGTTCACGTTTTCGCGTGATGAGCACCCGAGGGAAGCATCGCTCGAAAAGCTTGCGAGCTTGAAGCCGTTGCATCCAGAGATCGAAGGGTTTCCGATCACGGCTGGCAACTCCTCGGGCCTCAATGACGGTGCCGCGACCGTGATGATGGTGAGTTCCGACTATGCGGCCGCTCACGGGTTGCGACCCCTTGCCACGATCAAGTCTTGGGCCTCGATTGGGCTCGCGCCGGAACGCACAGGTCTCGGACCGGTCTACGCGATTCCTAAAGCCCTGCAACGAGCCGGAGTGTCCCTCTCCGATGTGCAACTCTTCGAGATAAATGAAGCATTCGCGTCAATGTGCGTGGCGAGCACGCAGATGCTCGGAATCGATCACGAAATCACCAACGTAAATGGCAGCGGCTGCTCGCTTGGTCACCCCGTTGCAGCGACTGGCGCGCGCATGGTTGTGACGTTGATCCATGAATTGCAACGTCGCGGTGGTGGCATCGGAGTCGCGAGTATGTGTGCTGGTGGTGGCATGGGTAGCGCGACGGTCATTGAAGTTCACGGCTAACTGTGCTCCACTGATCGCCGCTTTTCGCTATGCAGTGAGGTTGCGCAACTCTCGCAGTGCCACACTCAACGTCGCCAGGTTGTAGGTGGCGGCTGCTCGGACATCACTGATTACTGCTTGACTGCGCTGAATCGCGGTTGCGTGTATCGCAGTCCATCGGTCGAACGCGCTGTCAGCAGTATCGCCAGCTTGAGCGCCTTCAAGTACTGCTGCAGTAATCGCGCGATGTTCGCGATATGCGTCCTCTCGCAGTGCGTTACGCGCCAACGCTTGCCATCGGTCGCCTCGAGCTAGATCTTCCACGATCCGGTCGCGTAGCCAATCAATATGTAGACGATCGCCGACGACGGTACGGACAGCAGCTACATCGTTGACGCTGCGCTGCACGGCCGCTGCAGTTTCGACAATGTCAAGGGTCGTGAACAAAGAGTCGAGGTTCGCAATGCGATTCGCGATCTCATAGGCGACTCCTGCGGCCTGAAATCTGTTCGTTGCTGATTCGACCCAGTCTTGTTCGTCGCCGCGCAACAACGCGCCAAGGAACTCGGAGCACCGTTGCACGCCGTCGCTGAAGAACTCGAGCGATGCACGCACTGGAGACTCCCGCCAGCGACTCCGAAGCAACCACCTCGTCGCGCGCTCGAGCAATTTTCGACTTTCGAGGTACATCTCAGTTTGAATGTGCGGAGCGACCATATTGTCGAGGCTCGCGACGGCAGTCCATACTGATCGTTGATCGAAGATCCTTGTGGCCACGAAGTGGGCTCGAACTACCTCGGCGATCGTGGCTCCGGTTTCTTGTTGCATACGGAACGTCAAGCTTGTCCCCGCCAAGTTCACCATCGCGTTGACGGCTGACGTAGCAATGATTTGATCGCGCAATGGGTGGAGCTCAAACGCACCACTGGCCCGGCCCTGCAGAGCCGCTGGAAAATAGTCGACGAGCAGCGACGCAACATCGGGATCTTGGACCAAATCGCTGTGTTCTACCTCGCTGGCCATAACAATCTTCGTATAGGCGAGCACGACGGCAAATTCAGGACTGGTGAGTCCGCGACCCGCGGCGGCGCGCTCAGCCAACTGTTCGGATGTGGGGAGAAATTCAATGGCTCGATCGAGACGCCCCGCGGCTTCAAGGTCGTCAAGGTAACGAATGTGGACGTCGGCCATCGGTGCCGCTTGCGCACAAGCCAACGCCAATGCTCGGTTCTGGTCGTAGTTGTCGCGTAGGACGAGGCTGGCAACGTCGTCGGTCATCGAAGCCAAGAGTGGATTTCGGTCGGTGGCCGAGAGCTCTGAGCGCGCGATCATTCCGTCGAGCAGAATCTTCAGGTTCACCTCATGGTCCGACGTATCGACGCCCGCAGAGTTGTCGATCGCGTCCGTGTTGATGAGCCCACCGCGCAAGGCAAATTCGATGCGAGCCAGCTGCGTGAGCCCAAGGTTGCCGCCTTCGCCGACTACCTTCGTTCGCAGTTCGCAAGCATCGATACGCAGCGTGTCGTTGGCTTTGTCGCCCACTTCGGCGTGTCGTTCTGTCGTGGCCTTCACGTAGGTGCCGATGCCGCCATTCCAAAGAAGATCAACTTCTGCAGTCAGGATGCACTGCACAAGCTCATTCGGGGTAAGTGATTCGACCGATGCTTCGATGCCCAAGGTCGCGCGCACCTCTGGCGAAAGTGATATTTGTTTTGCCGACCGAGGGTGGACCCCACCCCCGGCGGAAATGAGCGTCGTGTCGTAGTCGGCCCACGATGATCTGGGTAGATGGAAGAGGCGTTCGCGTTCGACGAAGCTCTGCTCTGCATCGGGATTCGGATCGATGAAGATATGTCGATGATCGAATGCGGCGACTAGTCGAAGCTCGCGTGACAGCAGCATGCCATTGCCGAATACGTCGCCGGACATGTCTCCGATCCCCACAGCTGTAAACGGGTGCGATTGCACGTCGATACCGATTGATCGGAAGTGCGCTTTGACGGATTCCCAAGCCCCTCGGGCGGTGATGCCCATCGCTTTGTGGTCGTAGCCGACACTCCCACCCGAAGCAAAGGCATCGCCAAGCCAGTATCCGCGTTCGATTGCAATCGAATTGGCGATATCGGAAAATGTGGCGGTGCCTTTGTCAGCCGCAACCACCAAGTAGGTGTCGTCGCCGTCGTAGCGAACTACACGCTGCGGCGCGACCACGGTGCCCTCGACGAGATTGTCGGTGAGATCGAGCAGTGCCCCAACGAAGATTTTGTAGGCCTCGATGCCTTCCGCTAACCATGCGTCGCGATCGCTTGGCGGCGGAAGTTGTTTTGCTACGAATCCGCCTTTAGAACCGACCGGAACGATGACCGCATTCTTGACCGTCTGGGCTTTGACCAGACCGAGGACCTCAGTGCGAAAGTCTTCTCGTCGATCACTCCACCGCAGACCACCGCGCGCCACTTTGCCCATGCGCAAATGGATGCCTTCAACACGGGGCGAATACACAAATATCTCATACAAAGGTGCCGGTTTCGGCAAATCCGGCACAAGCGCGGGATCTATCTTGAATGCGATATGACTCGGTGTCGGGCTGGTGGGGTCTGCGCGATCGCTTTGAAACCAGTTCGTGCGAAGCGTTGCGTTAATCAGTGCCAGGAAACTTCGAAGGATGCGGTCGTCGTCGAGGCTTGCCACGTCGTCGAGCATCGCAATGATGACGGCACAGCGTGAGTCGAGATCTCGTTGTGTTGCTTCGAGGTCGGGGTCGAAGCGCGCGTGAAAGAGGTCGATGAACGCTGCCGCAAATTTGGGGTGGTCCTGGAGCACACTCGCGAGGTATGTATCGCTGAATGGAGTGCCAACTTGGCGAAGATACCGTGCGTAGGCCCGAAGGACTGCGGCCTCACGCCAGGTGCATCCGCCACTCAGCACTAACGACCCGTAGCTATCGTTCTCGGCTCGACCGTCCAAGACCGCGATGAATGCAGCCTCGAAGGCGTCGGCCGCTTGAGTGAGCAGCGAGACATCGGTAGCGCTACGGAGTCGGAACCGCTCGACCCACACCTCGCCATCGGTTGTGCGTACGTGATACGGATGCTCATCCAAAACTGTGACGCCGAGGTTCACCAGAATCGGCATCACCTCAGACAGCGGTAGCTGGCGGTTTGCGAATACGGTGAACGTCATCGTGTCCGTGGCATCTGGGGGGTCAAGTCGCACGACCGTGGTGTCTTGTCCCCGGAGTTGTTCGAGGGCTCCAATATCGGCGAGTGCATCGATCGCCGAGACTTCGTCGCGGTAACTCGCCGGTAGCGCTTCGCTGTAACGCCGCGCGAGAGCGGGTCCGTGAGTGTCGCCAAATTCATGTTCCAGCGCCGCTGCGAGTTCATCGGGCCACGAACGAATGCACGCGGTGATTTCTGCTTCGATCGCAGCGATATCAGGGTGGATTGTGTGATTCGGATCGGTTCGCAGAACGAAGTGCACTCGTGCCAGCACCGATTCGGTGACTCGAACTGTCCACTCTGAGCCAAGCGCGTGGAACGATCGAGTCAAGATCGAATCGATGCGTTCGCGTACTGTCGTCGTGTACCGATCCCGAGGTACGAATACCAGTGCTGTCGCGAAGCTTCGGGCCTCATCAGTGCGCGTGAAGACTCTTACCTTGCGACGTTCGTGCAGTTGCAGGATTCCAGTCGCGTTGTTGAACAGGTCGCTTTCGCTGATTTGGAATAGCTCATCGCGTGGATAGGTTTCCAGGATTGCGATGAGGTCCTTGCCTGCGTGTGAATTGGCTGGGTAACCCGCCGTGCGCACGACTGATGCCACTTTGTGGCGAAGCATTGGGATGTCGACTGGGCTTGAGTTGTAAGCCGCTGAGGTCCATAGCCCGATGCAGCGCCATTCGCCGATCACCGACCCGTCGTCGGCGAATTTTCGCACTGCAACGGAATCGAGGTACGCGTCGCGATGCACTGTGGCGCGTGTGGGATTCTTACTGATCACCAGCAGTGCGGTGCCTGGCGCGGATGTGATCGGGTCGGCCGGTGGTTCACGAAGAATGCCGAGCCCGGTGTCTGGATTCGCAATCAGTGTCCCGTCTGCTCCGACGAGGTATTCGCACGTGCCCAGCATCGTAAAGTGATGGTCGGCCATCCATTCGAGCAATGCTCTCGATTCGATGAGTTCATCCGGTGCTACCAAGGGTGGACGACGCGCAAGATCACTAGCGACGCTGCGAAGTGACGCGAGCATCTTGACCCAGTCGCTCGTTGCTTTGCGAACATCGTCGATCACTCGGCTTATTTCAGTTGTGATGTCGCTCAGTTCGGACGGGTCAGTGATGCGATCGATTTCGAAATGTGCAAACGACTCAATGACCGAAGTTGCAACAAGGTTGTCGTCATCGATGCCGATCGCAGAGGCAGTCGGCGAAGGCGAGACAGCCAAGAGATGACCCGCCGCGTCTCGGACGACTGCGACAATGGGGTGCACGCTCAGTTCCACAGTGCAGCGCCGTCGGTCGAGAGCCATTGTCACAGAGTCGACGATAAATGGCATGTCGTCGCAGACGACTTCGAGAATCGTGTGGGGCGATGACCAGCCGTCGACAGACGGCTGGGGGTTGTAGGCGCGAACCAACACGGCCTTCGGTGCCCGGACGGTGGCGCTGCGCCACAACGAGCGAGCCGCGCCGGCTAGGTCTTCGACGCGACGACTCGCGAGGTCTTCAGTGCTCATGTCTCCATAGAAGGCACGAATAAAATCTGTCAGCCCTGGCGGCTCACCGGCAGCAACGTATTGATTTGCGAGGCTGCAGATGCGTTCGATGAGAGCGTCATGTTCATGAGCGAGCGATGAGGCCATGGGTTTCGAGGGTACTTCCAGAGCAGTCATTGTGGGGTGTATCGGCACGCAGCACCATGATTCTGTTGCAATCTCCGGTGAATCCTCTACCCAGCGCGCTGCCTAGCGTGTCGGTATGGACTACCGAAGCCAACTTGCCCTGGCGTTGCACCTCAGCGATCTGGCCGATGCCATCACGATGAATCGTTTCCGGGCCCTGGACCTGATTGTTGAAACCAAACCCGATCTCACGCCGGTGAGTGAAGCTGACCAAGCAGTTGAACGTGCGATCCGCGAGCACCTACGCGCTGTCGCGCCCGACCATTCTGTGCTCGGTGAGGAATACGGTGAGGAAACTGGCACCAGCACCTTCCGGTGGATAGTTGATCCGATCGACGGAACGAAAAACTACGTGCGCGGCGTTCCGGTCTGGGCCACATTGTTGGGCCTCGAACACGACGGTGTACTGGTGGTCGGCGCAGTGAGCGCACCCGCGCTGGGTACGCGATGGTGGGGTGGCAAAGGCCTCGGCGCATGGCGTGATGGCAACCCAATCAGTGCGTCGAAGGTAGCAAAACTTGCTGACGCACAATTGTCATTCGCGTCCGACTTCTCTGATGGGGCGGGGCACAAACTCCTCGCGCTCTCGGCTCGCTGTTGGCGCACTCGTGGCTTCGGGGATTTCTGGCAACACATGATGGTGGCCGATGGCTCGTGTGATATTTCGTGCGACCCCATTTTGAACTATTGGGATGCAGCGGCACTCATACCAATTTTGGAAGCATCCGGAGCTCAATGGTCGACTGTGGACGGCCGCACGGACAGCCGCACGTGCGACAGCTTGGTATGCACAAACGGGAATCTCCATGCCGAAGTGTTGCGTGCACTCAACTGACCGCCTCGTGCTCGCAAGTCGGTAGCGTTGCCGAATGGCCGCTCGTAGCGATGTAACTGTAGGTATCGACATCGGCACTTCGTCGGTGAAGGCCGTTGCAGTGACTGGCGAGGGCGAGGTCGTGAGGCGAGCACGTATCCCACATGATTTTTCGATACCGGCACCGCTGCGATTCGAACATGACGCGCGGCGTTGTTGGTACGACGGCCCCGCGACCGCGCTGAGCGCGCTCGGGGACGACCTTTCGCCCGTAGGCGTGTGCGTTGCTGCGATGGTGCCTTCATTGACTGCAGTGGACACCAATGAACGGCCAATCAGCCCGGGCCTACTGTATGGCGACGAACGAGGCGCAGGAGGTGGCGGTCACCCCGGCGAAAGCGGGGAACTCGGCCGTTTCCTGGCCTGGCTTGCTGCGCAGTACCCCGCGGCACATGGGTTTCGACCTGCACAGGCCGTCGCGAACGCGGCATTGACCGGCGAAGCAGTTATCTCAACCACTGCGGCCGCGGCTTGCTGGCCGCTGTTTGATTTCAAAGGTTGGAACGAGCCGCTCGTGCACGCCGCCGGCGCGCAAGTGGAACAGTTACCTCGGTTGGTGCCAGGAGGCTCGGTCGCGGGCACGCTGCAAGGGAACGACGCGTGTGTCGTCGAAGGTGGGACGATCGACGCGATGGCCGAGCAACTGGTTGCAGGAGCGGATCACACCGGTGATGTGCTGGTGATTTGCGGAACAACCTTGATCGTGTGGTCGGTGTCCGACGAACCTGCTGAGGTACCCGGCTACTTCCCGATCCCTCACACGGCCCCAGGAAAGTTTCTGCTTGGCGGGCCGTCGAATGCCGGTGGACTGTTTCTCAATTGGGCGACCTCGTTGTTGGCGCTTGATGGCGAAGCAGCGAACCTTGGCAACATACCGTTGTGGGTGCCGTACCCGCGCGGCGAACGCGTTCCGCTGAACGACGCGGACCGCCGAGCTGAAATCCGTGGCCTTGACCTGACCCACACCAGCGCGTCGATTCGCCGTGCTGCGTTTGAAGCCGCGGGCTTCGTCACTCGACGAATGATCGAGGTGGCACCGACGAAACCCCGGCGGATCGTCGCGACGGGGGGTGGCGTGCGGGTTCCTGAGTGGCTCGAAACGCTCGCAACCTGCACCGGTTTACCGGTCGACGTCGTGGGCACGCCTGAGGGCGGCGCAATGGGCGCTGCGTTTCTCGCTCGTATCGCGGCAGGGCTCGAGAGCTCGACACACGACGCGGGCCGATGGGCTCGCGTCGACCGAACCGTCGAACCTGACGCGATGTGGGCCGCTGCGGTCGATGATCGTTACCACCTATGGGCTGAAGTCGCAGGTTAGAGTGACAACGTGGCTCTAGATATTCGAATCGATCGCGATGTTTGCATGGGGTCGGGGAACTGTGTGTTCTACGTTCCTGGAGTGCTCGACCTCGACGACGAGGGGATCGCGATCGTCATCGATCCGACCGCTGGGGAAGATGACCAGATCATTCTCGCCGCGCGCGGGTGCCCCACTCAGGCAATATCGGTGTATCGCGGCGACGACAAGGTCGTCTGAAACCTGCGGGCCACCTGCGCATGGGAGCTTGCGAGATCAACGCAGTCGCATGGTCCCGCAGTGGTCAAAGTGACGGCTAGGTGCTTGACGCGCGACGATCACGCAATGCCGATCGGAATCACTGACGACCACGAGGCGCTTCGGACAACCGTGCGCCGATTTATCGACACCAACATCTCTCCAGCGGTGGTGCGCGCTGCAAGTAGCTCGTCCGAAATTCGCCACGATTGGGAGGCTCAGATCGTCGCACTCGGATGGTCGGGGCTGGCGGTATCGGAAGCGAACGGTGGCTCCGGGTATTCGTGCGTCGAACTCGGCGTCGTGATTGAGGAATTCGGACGGGCCTGTGCGCCAGGGAATTTCGTTGCTAGCGCGATAGCTGCAACCGTCTTGGACCGGGCCGAAGCGGCGACCACCGAACTGGCCGGTCGTGACGCGATCGCCATAGCGATGAGCGATCTCTTCGGTGGAGCGCCTGGTGCTGTGAGCGTGAGCCAGGGCTTAGTACTCGGAAGTGGCGACGCGAGTGCGATCCGAGTCGTCGCTCATGAGGGTGCTTGGTGGCTCACCACTGGAACGGCGGCGCTGGTTCCGTCGCTCGACGTCGTACGCCCGATGCAACGCGCGGTTCCTGACACTACGAGCGCGGTTCGGCTGGGTCTCGACGGCAACCTTGGCATCGAGATCGTGGCGGTCTTGCTCGGCGCTGAAGCCGTCGGAATCGCGCAATGGTGCATTGAAACTGCATCGATGTACGCGAAAGATCGAGTGCAGTTTGGCAAACCCATAGGCCAGTTTCAAGGCGTCAAACATCGGTGTGCAGACATGCTTTCCCGCACGGAACTCGCGCGCGCTGCTGTGTGGGATGCCCTGCGGGCCATCGATGATCCGGGCAACGGAGATGAAGTTGCGCGGTGCGCCGCGATCGCGTTGGCGATGGATTCCGCGTTTGAGTGCGCAAAGGATTGCATCCAAATTTTGGGTGGCATCGGATTTACGTGGGAACACGACGCACATTTCTACTTGCGGCGAGCGATGTCGTTGCGCGCCCTTGTGGGGTCGAACCACACGTGGCGTGTCCGCGCCGCGAAGGCCGCAATGGCAGGCGGTCGCCGCCGACTCGCGGTCGATCTTGGCGAAGATGCTTCGGCGATTCGAGAGCGCGTGAAGGCCGATGCGTTGCATGCCAAGAGCCTCGACGGCAAAGACCGACATCAGTTTCTCGCGGATGAGGGATATGTGAGCCCTGGGTGGCCGAGTCCGTATGGTCGCGCGGCCGGCGCGCTCGAAATGCTTGTGATCGAGGAAGAGTTTCGAGCTGCAAAAGTGCCGCGACCATCGATCGGCGTCGGCGGGTGGGCCATACCCAACGTCATTGTGTACGGCACCGAGCAACAGCGAGCGCGTTGGATTATGCCGACTCTGCACGGTGCCATCGGTTGGTGTCAATTGTTCAGTGAACCGGGCGCAGGCAGCGACCTTGCGTCGTTGACTACGAAAGCGGTTCGTGGTGATGGTGGGTGGATCGTCAACGGCCAAAAAGTGTGGACATCGATGGCGAAAGAAGCTGATTGGGGAATCTTGCTGGCCCGTACCAAGCCCGACAGTGACAAACACGATGGCATCTCGTGTTTCATGCTTGATATGAAAACTGAAGGCATCGACATTCGGCCCCTACGCGAGCTGACGGGCCATGCAATGTTCAACGAAGTATTTCTGAACGACGTCTTCATTCCTGACGATTGCTTGATCGGTGTGGAACATGATGGTTGGCGGTGCGCACGAACGACACTCGCCAATGAACGCGTGTTTATGGGAGGAGCATCGACGATTGGCGCAGGTGTGGTGGGAGTGTTGCAAGCAATTGAAAATCGTGGACTTACTGAAGATTCGCATTGGCTTGACGTCGTTGGAGGTTTGGTGATCACGAGTCATGCACTCGCTACGCTGGGATTTCGACTGACGCTGAGTGCACTGGGAGGTGCCGACCCGTCAGGCAGTGAAGCCGCGGTTCGCAAATTGCTCGGCGTTCAACACGATCAACACACCCAAGAAGTCGGGGTCGATCTCAGTGGCGAACTCGCGGCGATCGATCGGGATGATGCCCAACAGTGGACGTCGGCGTTTTTGTTCAACCGATGTCTTAGCATCGCGGGGGGCACCACGGAAATTCAGAAAAACGTCATCGGCGAACGCTTGCTTGGACTCCCACGTGACTAATCGTTGGGAACATGACGTTGCACCAATATCGCGGAGGGTGTCCTGTGCATGAACAAGATGATCAAGATGATCAAGCCCCGGCGCAATGGAACTTTCCTTTTGAAGCGAGTCTGCACGAGGTTTTTCCGGCGCTGCATGAAGCGCACAACGGATGGATGTCCGCGATCGACTCGCTCCACGCTCCGGATCGCAAAACTCACGAACTTATACGGATGGTTGTCACCGTGATCGTCCGAAATCCCGCAGGGATTCGGCGTCATGCGCAGCTGGCTCGCGAAGTTGGTGCGACCTGGGAAGAGATTTTGGGTGCGATCATGCTCACGGCTCCTGGTGCTGGTGTTTTGCCCGCAGTGGCCGCGATACCGTCTGCTCGTGAGGGATACGAAGCCGCTCGCGATGTCGAATTCGACTGAGCGCAGATGAACGTAAACACCTGTAGTCGAATGGAGGCAAATCTATGAGCAGCGAAGCAGAGGCCGTGCCGTTTCGAATTCTGCCAAGGCTCACCGATGCGAATCGTGAATTTTGGCAGGGTGGTGAGGTCAACGAACTGCGATTTTGGCGTTGCCAAGATTGTGCGCAGTACATCCATCCGCCGCTGCCGATTTGCCCTTCATGCCACGGCAAGAACCTGCGGGTTGAGCCGGTTTCAGGTCGGGCGACGCTCACCACCTTCTCGGTGAATCATCAGGCGTGGATGCCCGGTCCGGAGCTGCCATATTGCGTGGCCATCATCGAGATCATGGAAGATCCGCGGGTTCGCTTAACGACGAACATCGTCAATTGCGATCATGATGCATTGGTGATCGGGATGCCGCTGCGAGCGATATTCGAACATCACGTCGACCCCGAAGGCGATGTATGGATTCCACTCTTCGAACCCGAGGTGAAACCATGACGCATTCACAGACGGCCAACGAAATCATTGAACGGCGTGCTTGCATCTCGGGTGTCGGCCAAAGTGATGTTGGCCGGCGATTGTTTCGCGATCCGTTGGAGCTGACGCTGGACGCGTGCCTCGCGGCGATTGACCATGCCGGATTGACGACGAGCGATATTGATGGTTTGGCCACCTATCCCGGACCCATGTCGACGCCTGCGGGTTTCAGCGGAGCGGGCGCTTATGACGTGATGGACGCACTCCGCCTGAACTGTGGTTGGTATAGCGGAGGTTTGGAAACCTCAGGCCAACTCGGGTCGGTGATTAACGCGTGTCTCGCGGTCGCTAGCGGCCTTGCGAACCACGTGTTGTGTTTCCGTTCGGTATGGGAGGGCAGCGCTCAGGGAGGTCAAGGGCGCAGTTCCGTCATGCCCGGCGGCAGCGGTGGATCGTTCAAGGCCTCAGGTTTCATGGAGTGGACGCTGCCCTTCTCAGCGCCGAGTGCGGCGATTTGGATCGCGCAGTTTGCCCAACGCCATTTCCACCTCTACGGAACTACCAAAGAACAAATGGGTTGGATCGCAATTAACGCACGGCGCAATGCGGCGTTGAATCCGAAAGCGATCTACACCGAACCCATGTCGATGGACGACTACCTCAACGCTCGCGTGATCTCGACGCCATTCGGGTTGTTTGATTGTGACGCACCCTGTGATGGCGCAACCGCAATGATTGTGTCGCGACTGGATCGCGCGCATGATCTACGAAATCCGCCCTTGCGGGTCGAGGCGGTCGGAAGCGCGATTCATGGTCGGCCGAGTTGGGATCAATTTGATGACCTTTCCACCATGGCGAATCGTGATGCCGGTGCACAAATGTGGAGCCGCACCGATCTCAAACCCTCAGACGTACAAATGTTGCAGGCGTACGATGGCTTCACGTTCTTGACGATGAGTTGGATTGAAGCATTGGGCTTTTGCAAAGTCGGTGAGAGCGGTCCCTTTATTGATGGAGGTACACGCATTGCTCGCGACGGAGAATTGCCCCTGAACACTCACGGTGGCCAACTCTCCGGTGGGCGGCTGCACGGTTACGGATTCTTGCATGAGGCTGCGACGCAGATGTGGGGCCAGGCTGGCGCTCGGCAGATCGCTCGCAACGTCGAAGTGGGCGCGGTCGCAGCCGGGGGTGGGAACACCTGTGGCTGCCTGTTACTGGTGAAGGACTAACCGATGACCAGCGTTGCCAGTTCTTCGAGAAAATCCTGGCTCGTACCCAACAACGTTGCCGCGGAGACGAGGCGTTTGTAATACAGCTGTATGTCATGTTCCCATGTGAAGCCAACGCCGCCGAATATTTGCATCGCTGACGCGCCAATGCCGGGGAAAGACTGGGCACAGTGCGCCGCGGCGAGCATCGCGGCTCGGTGTGCCTCCTCGATTGACGCATGGTCGTGAGCCCAACATGCGTAGAGCGATGCGGCGCGCCCGAGTTCGACTGCCCGTAACATGTCGGCGCACAGGTGCTGGACCGCTTGGAACGAGCCGATCGGTCGATCGAAGGCAATCCGATCCTGCGAATACCGCACAGCCATTTCGAGTGCAACGGCGCCAGCCCCGACCGCGTCCATCGTGTGTGCGATTGCCGTTGCATCGAACGTCCGCGCCAAGGCTCGCAGCAGCGAGGCTGAATCCGCCAATACAGGGCAGGCGACCGCATCTTCGAACTCCACCGTGGCAAGTTTGCGAGATCCATCTAGGTGGTCTTCAGGCGTTGTGGTCACTCCGTTGGCCAGCCGTTCGATGGCGAAGAGGCCAAGTTCGTCGCGGCCGGAGGTTGCAGTTACAAAGAGAAGGTCAGCGTCGTAGCCGTTGAGCACGTGCACTTTTGTGCCGTTCAGTAGCGAAGTGCCATCAGACTGACGAACTGCGGTCGTGGTCGCGCGTCGCCAGAGATACTGGCGACCGGGTTCAAACGCGGCCAAGGATGTGACAATGTCGCCGGCACACAGCTGAGGGCCGAGGTGAGCGAGCGTGGCGACATCGCCGATTTCCCGTAGCAATACCGAGACTGTTACCGCCGACGCGCAAAACGGCAACGGCGCCGCGCTGCGGCCGAGCTCCTCGAGCACAACGGCGGCGTCGACCATTGTCGCGTTCATGCCGCCGTGCGCCTCGTCGATGAGCAAGCCGCACAAACCGATGTCGGCGAATGCCTTCCAGATTGCCGGTGTGGTCCCCGATGCTGTGAGGTACATACTTCGTACCTTGGCTATCGGGAGGTGCGAGGTCAGCGTGTTGCGAACCGAACTGCGCAGCGCCTCTTGTTCGGCACTGAATTCGAAATCCACATTACGAATCTAGTGTGGAGCCATCTACGCACGGGGGCTTCGCTAGATGACAGCGCGGCGATGCGAGGACTAGCTTCGCGGCAATGCGTTTGCGATACGACGAAGCTGATGAGGAATTTCGTTCAGAACTGATCGATTGGCTGGAACACAACTCGCCGTCGCGCGAGCTGCTCGATTCCGACAAGCTTTCTAGCGCATGGTTGCCCGATTGGGTCAGGGCATGGCAACAGACGCTGTTCGACTCGGGCTGGTTAGTTCCCGGATGGTCTCCCGAGTTCGGCGGGCGGAACGCGACGGCGGCGCAGCAGATGATCTATTTTGAGGAGCTTTCGCACCGCCGTATTCCCCGCACATGGAATCCGCAAGCATTGGGAATTGTCGCGCCATCAATTCGCGATTACGGCACGGCTGAACAAGTTCAGCGATTCGTGGTGCCGACACTACGGGCGGAGATCGCGTGGTGCATTGGAATGAGCGAGCCGGGCGCGGGTTCGGACCTCGCGTCGTTGTCCACGAAAGCCGTACTCGATGGTGACGAATTCGTGATCAACGGCCAAAAGGTCTGGACCTCGGGTGCTCACCACGCAGACTGGTGTATCTGCTACGTGCGCACCGACCCAACTGCGCCCAAGCACAAAGGCATCAGCGCGTTACTCGTGGACATGAAGAGTGAAGGGATTCAGTGTCGACCGTTTCCGGAGCTATCAGAGCCCGACTTCTTTGATTTCAATGAGGTGTTCTTCACCAATGTTCGCGTTCCAGCCAAGAACATGTTGGGTGAGTTGAACCAGGGATGGCACCTCACGCAGGGTTCGCTCGCTCATGAGCGCGCGATGCTTTGGATCGATTATGCGTACTCGCTGCAACGAGCAGTGCAAGGGTTCGTGGATCTTGGCAGTCGGATTGGCCCCTCTGGGACGCGGCTTGGCGACGACGCAAAATTCCGTGACACGGTCGCTTCGTTTCAGATCGACTCGCTTGCCATTTCGGCGATGGGCTACCGTGGGTTTTCGAAGTTCATGGTTGGTAGATCGTCGCCCGAGCATTCGCTGCTCAAGCTGTTCGGATCGGAACGAGTTCAGCAGTGCATACTCGCAGCAACCGAGTTTCTCGGACCCGACGCAATCGACCTCGGTATTGAGGGCCCTCGCATGTGGCGAGATGGTTCTTGGTTGATTCAGTACCTCCGGAGTTTTGGTGCGACGATCCCAGGGGGCACCAGTGAGATTCAGCGCAACATCATTGCTGAACGCGTGCTCGGTCTCCCAAGGTAGCTCGACTCGATGAGACGCTGATCGTCATGTCCTTTGATTGGCAACCACACGAACCGGACGCCGACCGCACTCAGCAGTACGTTCGCGCTGGGTACTGGGACGACCAGTCCTTAGGTGACGTGTTAGCGAGTGGGCTGCATGATGCAGCGCGCCAACCGTTCACGGTTCGAAGCGACGTACGTCCGTACTTGGGGTCGCTCGGTGCCGTTGATGATCTAGCCCGGCGCGTTGCGACCGGACTGCGCGCACGGGGAATCCGTGCCGGTGACGCGGTTGCCTTTCAACTACCGAATTGGGTCGAAGCGGCGGCAACGTTTTACGCCATCGCCTACCTCGGCGCGGTAGTAGTGCCGATCGTGCACTTCTATGGGCCGAAGGAAGTCGGCTACATCCTGCGCAAAACTCAAGTGAAGGCGCTGATTACTGCCGATGCGTTCGGGCACCAGAACTACTTGGACAATCTTGACGCGATGCGCGCCGCCCCGGGACTGCCAGACCTTGAGTGGTGCGCGGTCGTGGGGGAGCACCGAGGCCACGAGACGTTTGGCTTCGGCGATCTAGCGACCAGCACTCGACTCGACCGTCCTGCGCTGGCCGACCCGCGAGCTCCCGCGTTGATTGCTTACACAAGTGGTACGACAGCAGACCCGAAAGGAGTCGTGCACGTCCATCGCACCATTACTGCTGAGATTCGTCAGCTTGGCGCGTTACAACCCAACGACGGAATTGACATGATCACCGGGGCGCCGGTTGGCCACGGTATTGGTATGTTGGCTGCGTTACTGCTGCCGGTGTGGCGGCGTCGAGCAATACATCTCATCGATGTCTGGAATCCCGGCCGGGTGCTTGCTGCGATGCGCGAATTGAATGTGAGCGCCGGACAAGGTGCCACAATTTTTCTCACCGGTCTGCTCGATCATCCCGATTTCGACCTTGCAGTGCACGCACCGTTGATGCGCCATATCGGTCTTGGTGGTGCAGCTGTGCCCATAGCAGTCTGTGAACGCGCGTTGTCAATGGGTATTGAAACCACAAGAAGCTACGGGTCTACTGAACACCCATCCATCACCGGTAGCCAATGGTCTGACTCGTGGGATCAGCGAGCCCGCACCGATGGCGTGGCGATGCAGGGTGTTGAGTTGCGCATCATGAACGATGGTGTCGAATGTGGCGAAGGCGTCGCCGGGGAAATTTGGAGCCGAGGCCCGGATTGCAGTTTCGGTTACACCGACCCGGCTCTTACGCTTGATCGGTTTGTTGATGGTTGGTATCGAACCGGCGACATCGGGAAGCTCAATACGCGCTGCGCGCTCACCATTACTGACCGATTGAATGACGTCATTATTCGGGGTGGCGAGAATATCAGTGCGGTCGAGGTGGAAGAGCTCTTGCTGCGTTTACCCGGGGTTGCCGAAGCCGCAGTTGTAGCTGCCCCCGACCCGCGGATGGGCGAACACGCGTGTGCGTACTTGCGGATGCACGAGGGCGCTTCGATGCCTGGCCTCGCCGTAGTCCAGGAACATCTCGACGCCGCCGGACTCGCGAGGGTGAAGTGGCCAGAGGAATTGCGGGCGATCGTTGAGTTTCCCCGCACTCCGAGCGGCAAGGTACAAAAGTTCCGACTGCGCGACGACTTGCGAGCCGCGAGCGATGATCGATGAGTAACGCAGTTCAACTCGCGATCGCTGACCGAGTTGCTTCTCGCCTCACGACGAAGGGCGCTCACTCGGTTGTGCTCGTCGGTAGTATCGTCCGCGGCGACGAGCATAAGTATTCCGACATCGATGTCATTGCGCTCGGTGCTGGCCCGCATTACGCCCTCGAAGTCATCGAAGGACACCTTGTATCGATTTCGTGGCGTACTCCCGCTGCGGTCCGTGAGAGTTTCGACGATCCTTTCATCGCAGGGGGTGCGGTGCCGGCATGGCGCGGAGCGTTGCTGATTCGCGACCCCAACGGCGTCGCGGCCTCGGTGCAGCACGCCGCGCATTCGTGGCAATGGGAATCCATCCACACACAGTGTGAGCGAGCAGTTGCCCAAGAAGTCACCGAGTACACCGAAGAGGTATTTCGAATAGTTGGCCTACGACGAGCAGGGCGCCGTCGCGCGGCCGCCGGAGTGCGGTCGGGCATGCTGTATCCGTTGTGCCGTGCGATGGCGATACATCATCGTTTGTTCTACGACTCAGAAAACGCGATGTGGGAACTTGTGGGCGCGGCCATGGGACACGACTGGATGCGCGACTTCGACATTGCCGCAGGCGTGGAGCGTGGCGCAGCCGATCTCGCGATGTTGTCGTTGTACCGCATGGCTGCCCATCGCGTGGACCGTGCGCTGAGCCCGGTTCAGCGGTCAGTCGTCGAGGCCGCGGTGCGTTGTACCGAAGACGCGGTATAAATGTCCTCAAGGCGATACTGCATTTGCACGACTATCCCTCACATGAACGCTCGTGGGGAGTACCGTTCGAATGTCATGGGAATTGAACGTAGAGATAGCGACAGGCGGAGTATCCGGGTGGCAGTGATTGCCCGCCGGGTTATGCCGAGCGGCCTCGGAGATGAGGCGCATGGCGAGACGATCGACCTCTCAATGGGCGGCTTCGGTGCCCGACTCGATGGCGGCTGGGGAACCGGCGATGTCGTTGATGCCAATTTAGTGTTGGGTACCAAGATCGTGCGCGTACGCGCGCTCGTAGTTGGGGTAACCGATGGCGGCGATCACCAACGGGTGCATTGTGCGTTCTCGACGCCGAAAGAACCTACGCGTACGGTGCTCGCAGAGTACCTCGCCGAAAACGGGTAAACCTCTCACATTTGTTCGCCGCTAGTTGTGGCTCCGCAACACGTGCCCCGGCGATTCGTTGATCGCGTCAGCCATCACCTGGCCATCACGACGTATAGCGATTCCATTGACGAGCGTGTGGGTGAGCCCCACTGGAGCATCAGCAGTCAGTCGTTCCCCGTTGGCAGGAAAGTCTCGGATGCGTCGCAGCGGACCGGGCCCGACTGTCGCGGGATCGAACACCGTTATATCGGCGCGCATACCTTCGGCCAGCGTGCCCCGATCGGTAAATCCATACACACCCGCCGGTTCCTTCGTGAGCTTGTGCACAGCACGTTCGACGGTCATGACCTCTCGTTCGCGTACCCATGTGCCTAAGAGATCCGTTGAGAAACACGCATCGCAGAGCTGAGAGACGTGCGCTCCAGAATCAGCGAGCCCAAAGAGCACATTGTCTCGTGGCAGTAGCCACGCGATGCCCTCATCATCGTTGTTCGCGACCACACTTGTCAGTCGGGTGTCGAGATGATCGTCGATCGCGATGTCGAGAATCGCGTCAAGCGGAGTGCAGCTGCGTTCCTTCGCTATCGCGCTGATCGCTCGCCCGATGAGCTCGGGATGATTCTGGCTTTCGGCAATGAGCATCGTGTGAAAATTGGCAGGCAAAAACCCGCCGTTCGAAAGCTCCTCCCACGCGACTGCGCGCCACTCTGGACTGAGGTACGCAGCAAGGCGGTCATCGTACGAAGCAGACATGAGTGCAGCAAATGCTGGCCGAGTGTTGAACGTAAACGGTTCCCGCATATTCATTTGAAAGACCAGCGGGCGACACGACACCTGAGGCCACACCTCGATGCCCTCCGCGCGGGCGGCGTCGTTTTCGGCTATGGAATTGACGTAATGTTTAGAGCCTTTGAACGTGAGCAATGCGGTCCATGTAAAGGGTCTGCCGATTTCTCGCTGCAAGTCGAAAACTTGTTGCGCCGCGATGACGCCACCGGGCAACAAGGCCGCTACGCCCCGTCGGGCATCACGCAACGGCAGGAGCAACGACCGGAGTTCGTCGATGTCGGCAACGCGTGACGGCACCGGACGCCCACCTTCGCCGTTGTGTGTTGGAGCCGCGCTGGTGGCGAATCCGATGGCGCCCGCGCTGATCGCTTCGGCGACGATCTGTTGCATCATCTCGATTTCGCGAGACGTTGCAGTTCGTTCGTATGCTTGTTCGCCCATCACGTACATGCGGACCGCGGTATGGCCGACGTAGCACGCGTAGTTCAACACTGTGCCGTGACGTTGTACGGCGTCAAGGTATTGGGGAAATGTTTCGAACTCGTCCCACGGAACTCCGGCCAGCAACGTGTCAGGGCTCATGTCCTCAACGTGCATCAACGTACGAATCAACAACCCACGATCGCGTTCGCGCACCGGTGCAATAGAGAAGCCGCAGTTCCCTGCAATTACCGTGGTCACCCCGTGATGCGAAGACGGCGTGAGCGCAGGGTCCCAAAACACTTGGGCGTCGTAGTGCGAATGAATGTCGATGAAACCGGGAGCGACGATCTGCCCCGAAGCATCGAGTTCGTCGTCGCCTTGCAGGTTCGGTCCGATTTCGACGATTCGTCCGTCTTGGACGGCGACGTCGGCTCGTCGTCGCGGGTCGCCGGTGCCGTCGACGAGGTTGCCGCCGCGAATTACAAGTCGAGTCATATCCGAACGGTACCGCGCTGCGCCCAAGCTGTGCACGGTCGGTGCATCCCTTCGGATTCAATTACTTGACATGACGATGTTCCCGGAATGAGAGTGCTGCACATGACCAAGATTCCTGCGACCATGAGGGCGGCGGTGTTCCAGGGCATTCGTGATGTGCCAGTGGAGTCGGTGCCAATCCCTTCGCTCGGACCGAACGATGTGTTGATCGAAGTAAGTCATTGCGGAATCTGTGGCAGCGATTTGCACTTCATCGTGCATTGGCCCGGTGCCGGTAAACCCGGCACGATTGAGGGTCATGAGTTCTCTGGGCGGGTCGCAGCGACGGGGTCGTCAGTGTCGAAATGGAACGTCGGAGATCTTGTTGTCGGTGGGCCGACACCTCGTTGTGGCCGCTGTGAGTTCTGTGTACAGCAACGTCCGTCATTATGCACTGAACGCGGCCGGGTCGGGGCCGACGATGGCGATTGGATGGGAGCATTCGCCCAATACAAGAAGCTTCACGAAGATCAGGTCTTGCGAGTCCCGCCTGGATTGGAGCTGCGTTTCGCGGCGTTGGTCGAGCCAATGGCTGTAGCACTGCATGGCATTACCCGCAGTGGTGGCGCCGACGCGACGAAGCGTTATCTAGTGACTGGCGGCGGTCCGATTGGATTTCTTTCGGTGGCAGCGTTGCGTGCCGCGGGCGTTACGCAAATCGTGGTGAGCGAACCACATGTGGCGCGACGCAGACTCTGTGAGCAACTCGGGGCGCAAACTGTCGACCCGAGTGAACTCGTACGTCCGATCATGCCCCACGACATTGTTGACGACCCCTTTGACGTTGTATTGGAATGTTCCGGTCATCGAAGTGCGATGGAGGCTGGGGTGGCGCAGTTGAAACGTGCTGGAATCATGGTGTTTGTCGGCGCCGGTATTCACGCCCCGAAGATTGATCCAAATCGGCTGCTCCTCAATGAGCTCACAATCACCGGGGCGTTCGTGTACGACCACGACGGTTTTCCGAACGCGCTTGAGCTTTTGGCGGCGGGAAGTATTCCTCTCGATCTGTTGGTCGAGAGTGATGACGTCTCTCTTGATGGGCTGGTGGGCGCCTGCGTCGCATTGAACGAGGGACAGCTCGCAGCCAAAGTCATGATTGTCCCAGGACTAGGAGAAGGAATCTGACGATGAGTTCCACAGATACGCCGAAGCGGCGCCCCCCGCATTTCAACCATGTCGCAATGAGCCTCGATCCTGCGATGCTTGATGGAGCTGTGAAGGAGCAGCTCATCGGCTTTTACTCCGACGTATTCGGGTGGAATCACCTCGAGATGATGGACATCGCAGGCAAACGCCTCGTATTCCACACCTATTCACTCGAACAGTTCGTCTTCCTACACGGTGAGGCAGACCCGATGCGCTGTCCACGTATGGATCACTATGGCTTCTCAGTTGGGACTGAAGGCGAACTCGATGAGATTCTGGCCGCGGCTAAGTCGTACCAAGTGCGTGATGACCGGGTCGACATCATCGATAAACATCGCGATGACCACGGACCTATCAAGATCACTTCGTGTTACATCGGGTTTTTACTCCCAATGATGGTGGAAATCCAATGGTGGGACAAGGCGTGGCTTCATGATTCGCCGGCGGCGTAGATGGATTCTCAGCTGAAGTTTGGGGCGTTTATTCCCCAAGGTTGGAAGCTTGAATATCTTGGGATCGATGCGTCTGGCGCGTGGAAGCAGAGTCTCGAAATCGCGCAGGTAATCGAATCGTGCGGCTACGACCATCTTTGGGTGTACGACCACGTCGAAACCGTTCCGAGGCGAGCGCCAACCCACGTGTTCGAGGCGTTCACGACCCTCGCCGCGGTTTCACAAGTGACAAGTCGCGTGAAGCTCGGCCAGTTGGTGACGTGCGCGGCGTATCGCAATGCAGGTGTGTTGGCGAAGACTGCGGCGTGTATCGATGTGATGAGTGGCGGGCGCCTTATTTTCGGCCTTGGGGCCGGATGGTACGAACGCGAGTACCAAGCCTACGGAATAGAATTTCCCGCTCCGGGCGCACGCATCGAGTTGCTCGACGAGACCCTTGAAGTGGTTCGGATGTTGTGGTCCCAAGAGACCACCACTTTTGCAGGCAAACATCTTGAATTTAACGGCGCCTATTGCGATCCGAAGCCGCTGCAGCAACTTCCTGAGATCTGGGTAGGCGGTGGAGGAGAACGCAAGACCTTGCGCGTCGCAGCCAAGCACGCTTCGCATACCAATTGGCAGGTTGGAATCGAACAGTTTCGCCACAAAAGCGAAGTGTTAGCGGGCCACTGCGCCGATCTGGGTCGTGAATTTGCCTCAATCACCCGCACCCACGGGCCTGATTGCCGGATCTTTGCTACTGAAGCCGAACTTGCGGATTGGTTGTCATCTCCAGGCGGCGGCGCGTTGCGCGGTGACGTGCCCCACGAGCAATATGTCGCGAACCACTTCGTTGGAACGGTGGCTCAAGTGATTCCGAAGGTCCAAGCGTACGTTGACGCTGGTTGCCGCGAGTTTGTGATGTGGTTTCGCGACGTACCAAGCACCTACAGCATCGAGAAATTCGCAGCCGACGTGATCCCCAACGTTACGTACCGCTAGGCGATTGGCACTTCTCTTCAGACCTTCATTCAAAGCCAGATTCTTTTGTGGCATTGCGCCAAGATCGCGCTGCGCCAAATTAACGGCCCGGTATGCTGCGGCGCTGTGACAGTGTCCGACCCTCCGGTCAATTCCGACGCTTCGAGCCGGTTGTCGAAGCACTTACGGTCGGTGTGCACGCCGTTGCTTCGCGTTGTTGATCGCGTCTCTCCGGCTGTCGTCGTGTGTGCGTTGGCGGCTGCTGTCGTCGCACGGTTCGTGACGAAGTCCGACTTGTGGCTTGATGAGGCATTGACTGTCAACATCAGTCAGCTGCCGCTGCGCGAAATTGGTTCATGGTTACGTCACGATGGAGCGCCGCCGCTGTATTACTGGATGCTGCATGGCTGGATGGAAATTTTTGGTACGTCCGACGTGGCTGTGCGTGCACTGGCGGGAATGTTTGGGGTCGCTGCGATACCGGCTGCATACTTTGTGGGGAAACGGGCTGGGGGTCGAACGACTGGTTGGTTGACCGTAATCGTGTTCGCCCTCAATCCGTATGCGATTCGCTTCGCAACCGAGACCCGAATGTACGGCGTTGAAATCTTCTTTGTGTTTGTGGGAATCCTGGCGGTTCGGCGGGCATGCGACCAGCCCACAACGACGCGGCTGCTGTTGATTTCTGTTGTTTCAGCAATGCTTGTATTCACCCACTATTGGTCCCTGTCATTGGTGTTGGTCAGTGCGATCTACATGCTGGCAGTTGCATGGCGGTCGCCGAAGTTGCGCCCAGCAGCGCTGCGCATTGTTACAGCGATCGGTGTGGGCACTTCGACGTTCGTCGTGTGGCTTCCCAACTTCTTGTACCAAGCCGAGCACACAGGTACTCCGTGGGCGGTCCCGCAACTTCCGCCGATTCCGATTGCGCGTTCGATATTGGAATTTTCTGGTGGCGATCGTAGCGAGGGATGGGCATTTGTCTATTTGGCGGTTGCGTTGCTGGTCGTCGGCGTGGCTGGACATTCAACGACGCGAGGAACGATCGAAATTGACATCCACAATCACTCCTCAGTGGCTCCGGAAGCGACTGTCGGATTTTTCGCACTCGCAGTGGGCGCGATCGTTGCGTACGTCGGTGGCAGCGGATTCCAAGCACGTTACGTCGCGCTCATACTGCCCTTCTTTGTAGTTGTGTTGGCGCGAGGGATTTCGTTGTTCGAAAACGCTCGGGTGCGATCCGGGGTCGTCGCCTTCGTAATGCTGGTTGGTGCCGTCGGCGCCGGGCGCAATGTGGTTGAGAGCCGAACTCAAGGCGGCGATGCTGCGAGGTCCATTCTTCGTGCCGCGTCATCGGGAGACATCGTCGTATATTGCCCCGATCAACTTGGTCCGTCGGTGCATCGAGTGCTGCAGCGGTCGACGAACGTTGCGCTGGTTGAAATGTCGTATCCGAATAACCGTCGGGTTGATCTCATCGATGGGGTCGACTACACGAAGCGACTGGATGCCGTGTCGCCGTCCGACGCTGCGCGTACCGTGCTCGCGTTCGCTCCGTCGAACGCCAACATCTTCGTCGTCACCGCGGCCGGCTATATCACGCATGCCCAACTATGCGATGAATTCCTCGATGCACTCGCGACTCAGGGCCAGCGGGATCGAACATTGCTGTTGGCCTCCGATCCCGAGGTGCTCGAACACGCCAACGTGATCGAACTTTCTCCCCGTGTGAACCGCAGTCGATGAGTACTGTCGCGGCCCCGCATGAGGCGTCCACCGGCCCAAACGCGGCGGTCCAACAACTGACTGGCCGGCGGCAGCGCAAGTTCACGCGACTACTGATGGTGATCCTGCTCGGCGCCTTGGGGCTACGCGTCGGTTACGTTGCGTTCGCGAAGAAGGGTCCTTGCAACATTGTTGCTGAGGGTCGCGTGATTTCGTCATATCGAAGTGAGTGCACCGGTGAGAGTGCCGAACGGCCCAATGATCAGCTCTACTACAACGTCATGGCCAATCAGATTGCTGACGGACGCGGCTTCGTAGGCGCGTTTGGAGACCATCCGGAGGTTGCCGATCATCCGCCGATGACATCGGTCGTGCTCGCTTCGGTTTCGTGGCTATTCGACCGAGAGCCGCTCGTGCGATTCGCTGACGAGACTCGCTTGAGTAACGGAGTGGTCAGCCACACCTTCGTGCGAGAGCAGCGGTATCTGATGGCCCTCATAGGGACACTCAATGTGTTGCTCATCGGGTTATTAGGCCGCCGCCTAGGGGGCGATTCTGCTGGCCTCGTTGCCGCGCTGTTCGCGGCGCTCTACCCGAATCTGTGGGTGAACGACGGGTTGCTCTTTGCGGAAACGATTGCGATCACGACTGTCATCGGGAGCATGCTGTGCGCCTTGCGGTGTGCGAAGGCATCGGGGTCGGGAAATTACCTGCTATTAGGGGCCACCATCGCGTTGGCCGCGTTGACCCGCGCTGAGCTGCTGTTGCTTGCTCCACTGTTGGTGATTCCGCTCGCGGCGCGTCGGCGCGACGGCTTCGTCAAAGCGACCACGCGCGTTACGGCCGCGGCGGTTGGGTGCATTGTCGTCATGAGCCCATGGTTCATCTACAACCAAGGGCGTTTTGAACACTTTGTGATGAACTCCACCAACGATGGACTCGCGCTAGCTGGCTCGTATTGCGACCCTGTGTTTTACGGCGACTCGATCGGCTTGTGGGCTACAGAAGATGGCTGCTCATACACGCCCGAGCGAGAAGCCTCGATCGGCGACCAAAGTGAGGTGTCGACCGCGTATCGCGCCAAGGCATTCGAGTATTTCAAGAATCACAAGTCGCGTTTTCCCATAGTGGTTGCTGCCCGCGTCGGGCGCACCTTCAGCTTGTACGCGCCCCGGGCGATGATTTCGTACAACAAAGGTGAGAACCGGGAGCCGTTCGTGGCCTGGCCTGGCCTCATTGCCTACTACTTACTGCTTGCGCCCGCCCTCATTGGGGTGGGCGCATTGATCCGGTGCCGTGAACGTCTCAATGCGTGGATACTCGCTACACCGGTCATTACCGTAACGGCAGTCTCGGTCGTGACCTACGGGCAGACTCGATTTCGCGCTACTGCCGAGCCGTCACTGGTGGTTTGTGCTGCATTGGGCATTGTTTGGTGCGCCGACGGCGTGCGCCGTCGGCGATCTGTTCGGAATCGCGCCGCTCAGGAGCGCAGCGACACCGCCGATGAGCTACAAGTATCACCATCAGCCCCACAACTCGGCGAGGTTTAGGTATGCGTATCGGGATTCACGTGGTGGCGTACAACGCCGCGTCGACTCTTGCGCAGGTACTCGATCGTATTCCTCGCGAATTCGCGTCGAAGATTTCCGACATCTTGGTGTTCGATGACCACAGCGATGACTCGACGTATCTTGTGGGTCTCGGCTACGCGCAGACATCCGATCTGCCGTTGCGAGTGTTTCGCAACGAAACGAATCTTGGTTACGGCGGGAATCAAAAAGCCGGCTACCGGTGGGCGATCGATAACGGACTAGATGTCATCGTGTTGTTGCACGGCGACGGCCAGTACGCGCCCGAAATGTTGCCCGACATGGTTGCCGCGCTGGAATCTCACAACGCTGACGCGGTATTCGGCTCGAGAATGATGCTCGATGGTGCCGCTCGTCGTGGCGGGATGCCTCTGTACAAGTTTGTTGGGAACAAGATTCTGACCAAAATTCAAAATGCTGCGGCGGGAGCGTCGCTTTCGGAGTGGCACAGCGGATATCGCGTCTACCGCGTTTCCGCGTTGCGCGAGATTCCATTCGAATCGAACAGCGACGGATTCGATTTCGACACTCAGATCATCTTGGAGCTACTAGAAGCCAACAAGTCAATCGCCGAAATACCGATTCCGACCTACTACGGAGATGAGATTTCTCGCGTGAACGGGCTTGGGTACGCTCGCGATGTTGTTCGGCACGTGTTGAAGTATCGGGCCCACAAAATGGGCTTCGGTTCAGGTGAGCGCGCGTTTAATTCGCAGGAATACGAGTTGAAACAAAGTGACAACAGCTCGCATCGCACCGTTGCTGCTTGGCTCGAAGGCCGAGCACCAATGCGAATCCTCGACCTCGGATGTTCATCGGGTCACCTGAGCGAACAACTTCGTAAGCTCGGACATACCGTCGTTGGTGTCGATGTCGTGGAGCTAGACGGAGTACACGACCGGGTTGATCAATTTGTTGCGGCTGATCTTGCTCTCGGCATTCCGGATACCGTTGGTCGCGACTTTGACCTTGTGCTCGCAGCCGACGTTCTTGAACATGTCCCAGAACCTGAATTGTTACTGCGAGGCGCGGCGGAGTTGCTAGGTCCGCGGGGAACGATGATCGCGTGCGTTCCGAATATCAGCCATTGGTATCCTCGTTCGCGAGTTGCGGCGGGGCGGTTTGCGTATGAACGTCGAGGCATTCTCGATCGGGGACATCTTCGATTCTTCACCCGTAAGACGTTCCGGTCGATGGCGCAGGATTGCGGATTTGTAGTCACCCGTGCGGCCGCGGTTGGTGTGCCGTTCGAGGTCCTCGAGCGCGGTGGATCTGGTGCTCCGCGCAACGTGCTATTGCGCGGTGCCCAACGGGTCGACAAGTTGGCGACCGCTACGTGGCCAACCATGTTCGGATATCAATTGCTATTCGAACTGACGAAACACACGGGCTCAGTCGTACCTCGACCATAATCAGGGTCTCCGCATCGGGGATCTCGTTGGTACACGATCGCCAAACCGATATTGATCCAGACGCCGGCGATGCAGAGCACGGCGACTACCCGCAACGGAAACTTCAACGACCGTTCCACCAGCCGCTGGACACCGACGATCGCGAACACGATAAGTGGCGGCAACAAATCCGAGAGGTATCGGTGTGCGACATAGGCGATGGAAAACACCGCAACAGATCCGAACGCACCGCCAACGGCTACCGAGAGCGTCATTGCGTTGGTCGCAGGATGGAGCCGACCTCTGCGCTTTCCGACGTACATCGCGCCGAACGCTCCGAGCACACACAGCCCGGTCATTGAAGCCGTCATGCTGGACGATCGATCCAGTGTGTCGAAGATGACACCTCGCCCAACAACATGGGCACGGCGCAGTGGGAAATTGACGTAGGGAAACCGATCGTCGAGTCGCAACGCGTCAGGGCGGAGATACTGAAACGAAGTTGTCGGTACGTACTTCGCTCCGAAGAGTGATCCACCGTTGGCTGCGAGCGCAGCTTGCCGTTGAGGATCGCTGGCTGAGAAGACTTGGTGTTCAAGCGGCAACGCGAATGGTCCACCGAATCGGGCGGCATTGACGCCGCCGTACAGTCCGACCGCGCACGCCGCGCATCCCACCAGCATCATGAGGTGTCGTGCGCCATGTTTGCGGATGGCAGCCACGCCAACGACGATGCACAGCGATACGACTGCACCGAAACCTACAGAAGGACGCGACAACAATGTGACGCCGACTGCGGCTCCGAGTGCCGCCGCGCGACGTGTCGAGGGATGCGTGAGATATCGCAGTGCGGCGGCGGCAGTTGCGAGGGCACCCGCGATTCCCCACATTTCCATCTCGTGATACACCAGCGGCCGACTGGTTAAGAAAGCAATAACTGTGCCTGTACCCACGACGACCTGCATGCCAATGAGCATCCACCAACGCGCCGACGCCACCCGACATTCGGACAGGGCCGGGCGCTGATCAATGTTCATGAGTTGCCACTGCAAAGAGGCGACGGCCCACAACGCGACCGCGAGAGCCAACAGCATCGATACTCCGGTGAGCCTCCCATCGAAGCGGTCGGTCACAGCGAGTACTGGCATTCGAAGCAGTGTTGGCCAGATTCCGAAATATGTGTGGTACTTGCCCTCGATGTCGAAGGCTTCGATCGCAAGATCGCTTTGGTGCATATCGAGGTGTCCATCGAATATGGCGCGCGCTTGGCGATCGTGGATACTGCCGAGCACCGTTGTCAACGCATTGGTCGGCGCTCGGAGCAGCAGCAGTGCGGCGCTCAACATCGATACCGCGGAGCCGGGGACTATTGCTGACAAGAAGGCACGGTGGTTGCCGCGGTCTGAGGGAGCCGTCGAACTCGCTGACGACTGGTGTCGTTGGTTCATGAGCGGCTCGGGTCCATTGAACCTGAGCATAAAGCTGAGCCAAGTACAATCGGTGGCTTGCCATCGAAAACGCGCTTGGTCGGAGTAGACGGATTACGCGCGATCGCTGCGGTCAGTGTCTTTGTATATCACCTGGACTTCTTCGCTCCGACTAGCCCGGATTGGGCTCGCGACCTGCTCCAACAACTGCGCTTTGGGGTCTGGGTATTTTTCGCGATCTCTGGTTTCTTGCTCTATCGCAATTGGGCTCACGCTCATCTCGATGGATCCGAAACTCCGCGCCTCGGAGTTTATTTCCGTAATCGCCTGATCAGGATCCTGCCCGCGTATTGGGTGACATTGATCTTTTTCACGGCGATTCACAACACACAGCTCGACTTCAATGTCGGTATTGCAGGGGTACTCCGCCAGTTCGGGCTCGTGCAGGTGTATTCGCAGCGCGACACTGTGGTCGCATTTGGTTTGCCAAGGGGATTACCCCACGCTTGGAGTTTGGCCGTTGAGCTGAGCTTCTACCTATTGCTTCCGTTGTATGGGTATCTGGTGGGCATCCTTGGACGCTGGGTCGGGGCAATGAGGGCCGAATTCTTGGCATTGCTTGGGTTGGGAGCGACGTGGATCGTCTGGTCGTCTCGCACTGAGGGCAATGCGTTCCATCAGCAGTGGTTACCGAACTTTCTGATGGCGTTTGGCGTCGGAATTGCGCTGGCCGTGTTGTCCACCGATGCTGCTCGCACCGGCGAGCGGGTACGAGCGATATCTCGATTTGCACGCGATCGCGGGCTGTTGTTGTGGATCGTTGCGGCGTTGGTACTCGTTCTGCGATCGCGGCTCGACATCGCGTACGAGAATGGTGTCGCATCACAGTCGTTGTACGCGCTGAGCTCGTTGTTGCTGGTGGCTCCGATCGCGTTGCGGTCCGAAGCTAGTCAGCCAACGATTGTCGAGCGTGTGTGCGACAACGCCGTTGCACGGTTCTTGGGGCGCATCAGCTACGGAATTTTCCTGTGGCACTATCTGCTCATACGGGTTGTCAGCGAGGAGTGGCTGTCTTCTGCCAATGGCAATGTCTCGTTTGCAAAGCTCGCGATTGTCGCAACGCCGTTCGTGTTGATCGCGGCAACCGCGAGTTGGTACATCATCGAAGCGCCACTACTTCGCGAAGCGCGGCGCGAGCGTATGCGGTTTCATGCGACTCTGGTGTTGGTGACCGTCGGCGGGCTGGCGTGGCGTGTGTTCTACGTGATGTCGATGAACGGCCGCGATCCACAGCCGAAGGGCGACGCCGCGTATTACCACTATCAAGCGTTAGCGATCGCGAAAGGCGTCGGGTTCGTTGATCCGTTTCAGTGGTACAACGATGGAGTGGTTACGCCGAGCGCGGGGCATCCGCCGACGTATCTGCTGTACCTCGCCGGGTTCACGAAAATGGGCGCAAATACTTGGATGGCGCATCGCCTGGCGTCGTGCATTCTCGGCGCGTTGATGGTGTTGTTCATTGGCTTAGCCGCTCGTGAGATTGCGGGCGACCGCGCTGGAATAGTCGCCGCAGTGTTTGGGGCCGGATACGCAAACCTTTTCATCAACGACGAGATGTTGATGTCGGAGAGCATGGCTGCGCTTGCCGTTGCAATGGTGATGTGGGCGGTGCTTCGAGTGTGGAAGATCCCTTCGATGCGGCGATGTTTGGAACTCGCTGCGGCTATTGGTTTCGCGGCGCTGACCCGCGCTGAGTTACTGACCCTGGCCTTGCTATTCATCGTGCCGCTGATCGCATGCCGTCGAGACCTACCGTGGCGAGATCGCGTGCTGCGCATCGGCGCGAGCGCCGTCGTAGTAGCGCTGATGATCGCACCATGGGTGGGTTACAACCTCAGTCGATTCAACAATCCTGTGCTGATGAGCAATGGGATCGGAGGGGTTGCGCTGATGGGCAATTGTGACGCGACGTACGACGGCCCGTTACTCGGGTACTGGTACATCGGGTGTGGCGAGAAGTTCGCTGGCGACCTAGCGGGCGATGAATCCGACCGCGAATTGCGCTGGCGGACCGCGGGCTTCGACTATCTCACTGATCATTTGGATAGGTTCCCAGTAGTCGCCTTGGCCCGAGTGGGCCGCATGTGGGACTTCTATCGGCCGAGCCAAAATACGAATTTCAACGGTTCGCTTGAAGGACGCGGGCTCGGCGCATCGCAGTTGGCGATTCGCCAATATTGGCCGTTGCTCGTATTGTCAGTTGTCGGCCTGGCGCTGCTGCGACGCCGCCGAATTCTGATCTGGCCATTCTTTGTACTGGCCGGGCTAGTGACGTTCACCGCCATCACCAGTTTCGGAATTACTCGCTATCGAATACCGGTTGACGTTTGCCTTGCGATTCTTGCGGCGGTACCCGTCGCTAGGGCGCTGGAGTGGTTCGCTGGCACGGCGAGACTGCGTACATCGTGAGCCGAGGTGCTCCCGCGAAACCTGCCGCTTCGGACAAGGCGGTCGCGTATACCCGATATTCGCCGACGTGAGCTTGAATCTGTGGATAGCGTTTGTCGCTCATTTTCGAGGTGTCGAGCTTGTAGCCCAGCGCCTCCCATCGACGCTGGATCAATGGCAACAGCGTCGCAGGGTCGGTTGTGAGCGGGAGGTCGACGATGGTGCGGATCTCAGGCTGGATGGAACCAGATTTGCCCGCTGAGTAGCCCAAGAACTTTCGGTAGCAATTCTCCCGTTCTACGCCTTCCTGGGTCACCGCGATGAAACCGAGTTTTACGGTTTGTTCGGATCGCACCTCGGTTCCCAAAGTGGCATGTGCAGGGAGCACAGCCCCGGCCTCATTGACCAATTCGACGACACGGAGGCGCCCGGTTTCTGCAGGGTCGGTGCCCACGCCGGGCGTAGTGCAGGCTCCTGCGATGAGCGTGAATGCCGCCACAGCGAACACTAAAGCTCTAGGCCGCGTACGTGTCATTACTGCCAGAATTACCACACGGTGTGCTGCAACTGCGACACCCATGATGTGAGCCCGCGGTCACAGGGGCGAACGCTGTTGGGGTCTAACATCAGTAAGTCCGGTCGGCGACCGGCGCCCCATTTGTTGAACAGCCATTTGGCATCCGCTAGCTCTCTAGAAGCCACGTACGCGAACGAGTATGCATGACATCCACTGAATCGACGGCCGCGGCGAGCGGGGGAGTCTCGCCTGAGGTCGTTGTAATCGGCGCCGGCCCCGCGGGGCTCACTGCGGCCTACCAACTTTCGAAGCAGGGTGTGCGTTCGACCATCCTCGAATCCGACTCGGTCGTAGGCGGTATCAGCCGCACCGTGGAACGTGACGGTTGGCGGTTCGACATCGGCGGCCACCGCTTTTTCACCAAGGTCGAATCTGTCGACAACTTGTGGTTCGAAATTCTTGGTAAGGACGAGTTTCTTCAGCGTCCCCGAATGAGTCGGATCCTCTACCGAGGCAAGTTGTACGACTACCCGCTCAAACCCGTCAACGTGTTACGCAATATCGGCCCGCTCGAAGCTGTTCGGTGCGTGGCTTCGTATGCCATGGTGAAGGTTCGGCCCCCCAAAGACACCAGCAACCTTGAAGGTTTTTATGTCAGCCAGTTTGGGTGGCGCCTGTACGAACACTTCTTTCGTCGGTACAACGAGAAGGTTTGGGGCGTGCCAACGAAAGAAATGTCGGCTGATTTCGGCGCGCAGCGTTCAAAAGGTATGTCATTGTCGACTGCGATCATCGATGCCTTTACGCCGAAGCGGGTCAAGAATCGCCAAAGTAGGGGTTCGCAAGTCACGTCGCTGATTGAGTCGTTCAACTATCCAAAGTATGGCCCTGGCCAGATGTGGGAGCGATGCACCGAAATCCTGGCCGAACGAGATTCGCCCGTGCATTTCGAAATGGATGTTGTTGGTATCGAACACGCTGATGGGGCTGCGCACGCGGTAATTGCCTTAGATCGCGACGGTACCGCGCATCGATACGAGTGCACCGACGTGGTGTCTTCAATGCCGATGGGTGAGTTGTTGTTGGCGATGTCGCCTCCGGTTGATGAACGAACTGCAACCGCGGCACGAGGTCTTACGTATCGAGACTTCATGACTGTCGCCCTTGTCGTGCCACAGGAATTTTCTTTTCCCGACAACTGGATCTATATCCACGACCCGGCGGTCAAAGTCGGGCGTATTCAGAACTTCGGGTCGTGGTCTCCATATCTCGTGAAAGAAGGTCGTACCTGTTTGGGCCTTGAGTTCTTTGTCAACGAAGGCGATTCGATGTGGACGAAATCCGACGAGGAACTTATTGCGCAAGCGAAGCAGGAGATCCAACAGCTCGGTTTAGCTGACGCTTCCAAGGTCGAAGCTGGCTACGTCGTGCGGATGCCCAAGGCCTACCCCGTCTATGACGAGTTCTACAAGAGCAACGTGGCGGTTCTGCGCGAATGGATCGCCGCGAACGCACCAAACGTGATGCCATCAGGACGTAACGGAATGCATAAATACAACAATCAAGATCATTCGATGCTGACCGCGATGCTGTCGGCCGAAAACATCTTGGGTGCGGCACACGACGTGTGGACTGTCAACGTCGAAGCGGAATATCACGAAGAGTCAGGCCCTCGCCCCGGTTCTGAAGGAACCGGGCGTGATGCTCCAGTGCTCGAACGCGCCGTTATTGAAGCCGCAGCCAAGGCCCGCCAGGGCGAAGCCGGCTGAGGCATCGTTGAGCGCTATGGCGCCGTCTGGGCCGCAACTGACCGCTCAACATGACCACGCCAGTCCGAGTGGCGAGGCGGCGCGCACCCCGAGAAGTCGTAACCCGGCCCTTGACGCACTGCGTGTGTTCGGCGCACTTGCAGTGTTCCTGAAACATTCGAGTCTCGCCACTGGGCAACAACTGAAGCCCGGATACGGGTGGATGAACCATTTTGAAATTGGTCCGACCATCTTCTTTGTGCTTTCGGCGTTCTTGGTGTACACGCCATTCGTGCAGGAAGTGATCGACGGCGCACCGGCGTCGCGGCTGGGTCGCTTCGCCATCCGGCGCATTGTGCGGATCGTTCCGCTGTATTGGCTCGCGCTGATCGTGTTGTACTTCGTAGATCACCAAGGAAGCAACGGCATCGGTATCAAGATCGGCGGAGTCAAAGGCGCCGTTGAACTGGCTACGTTCACCCACATCTACGACCCGTCGCGTTTTTTCAACGGCATTGCTGCTGCGTACACACTCGATGTTGAGGTGTCGTTCTACATATTCATCGTCGCCTGGATCGCCGTTGTGCACCGTTGGGCGCGACGCAGCGCGTATCCACATCGGATCATTGCCGCCGGGTTACTTGCACTATTTGCGGTCAGTGCAATATGGAGGGCCGCGGTCGGTCATTGGCTGCGGCCATCGGCGACGGTTTGCAGTTCGACGCAGACGCACTGGACGTGTGCGGGGGTGAATTGGCTACCTGGTTTTCTCGACTATTTCGTTATCGGGATGACGCTCGCACTTGCAGCGGTATGTTGGCGAACGACCGGGCTGCCGAGATGGGTTACACGATCGTTGCGCCACCGATCGCTGTGGTTGGGTGGAGCCGGGTTGGTGTTTTGGCTCTACGCGGCTCGCTTCGGCACGATTGGGCTCGATTCGCTGACTGGGCTCAAAGCTGAGTTGCGTCACCAGCTGAACGCCCTCATTGTGCTGCTCCTGGTTGTACCCGCGGTATTCACCACGTTCGATCGCGGTTGGATTGCGCGCTGCATCAATAGCGACGTTGTGCGCTATGGAGCATCGTTTTCGTATGGCTTTTATCTCTGGCATCAAGGCTGGATCGATCTCGCGCTGCGTGCAACGGGCGCACGCCAGTTTCATGGGAACTTCGCAATCATCGCCCCGATTGCGCTGTTCTATGCCGTATTGACCGCCGCGATCACATGGTTGCTCATCGAGCGTCCATTGCAGCGTTGGCAGGCGAGGCGATGAATGCTGCTGTGGTGACGACCACCCCTTCTACATCCGCGCAACGGTTCGCAGGGCTTGAGGGGTTGCGCACTATTGGTGTGGTCGCTGTGTTTGTCACGCACAATGCGTTTGCCACCGGGACTACGTTCAATCCGGGAAATCGGGTGACGTTATTAGGACGGGAGATCAAGTGGTCGTTGCTCCTCGGTCATCTCGAGATCGGTCCGGCAATCTTCTTCATGATCTCGGCGTTCTTGCTGTATCGACCCTTTGCCGCAGCGTTGTACGCAGGCCACAGTGTGCCGTCATACTCCGCGTTCCTACGGCGTCGTGCCGTGAGGGTCTTTCCGGCGTACTGGATAGCGATCGTCGTGCTGTACGCGACGAACAGCATCGAAATTCGCAACTGGTTGCACGCCCTACGCGTCATGACACTGACGCAGATCTACACGCAGGAAGACTTTTTCGCGAATCGCACCTTGGTGCCGACATGGACCCTCGCGACCGAAATTACGTTCTATTTCTTTCTCATCGCGTACGTGGCCTGCATGCGTCGTGGCAAGGCACTCACACCCGAGCAGCGACTTCGCAGAGAATTGGTTGTGGTGATCGCGTTGTGTGTAGTTGCGTTTGCGTGGCGATTCGTGGTGTACCACGTGCACTCCCTTCCCGAAGTTGCTGAGTTCTGGCTCCCCGGGACGGTTGACTTGTTCGCCTTAGGGCTTGGCCTCGCCGCGGTCGACGGCTATGCCCGTACGGGGCGTAGCGTGGCCCGTTGGGATCGGTGGGCGACACCGGCTGACATGTGGGCATTGCTCGCGGTGGTGTCGTTTCTCGCCGTCCCTGTGCTGCTTGACGCCAGTGCTGGAATCGGCGTATCGCGGGGCTGGGATGCATACGGACGCAACTTCTTTCAAATGCTTTGCGCGTTCTTCCTGTTAGTGCCTGTGGTGTTCGGCGACCAATCACGAGGAGCGTACCGACGGCTTGTGCGGCTGAGGCCTATGGCGTATGTCGGGACTGTCTCGTACGGAATTTATCTCTGGCACGACCATTGGATTGTGGAAACCATCCACTGGTCGGGTGGTATGGAAGCCTTACGAGCACATTTTTGGTTGGTAGGAATTTCCGCAGCTGCATTGAGCTTGGTGTTCGGATCTATGAGCTATCACTGGCTTGAACGTCCTGCGCTTGACGTGGACGCACGCCGAGATCGACGACGGCGAGAGGCTCAAGGGTGACGTCGCCGTCGGAACAATCGCTAACGAATCGGCCGGCGCTCTCGCGCCCCATCGGCCGGCGCTTTGACGGGTTCGATGGTTTGCGTGCGATCGCAGCATTGCTCGTCGTGCTGCAACATGCATCATTCCATTCTCGTCGGATGAACACCGGCCATTTCGCACGACAGTTCTCGCAACTCGATATCGGCGTCGCAATCTTCTTTCTTATCAGTGGTTTCTTGCTGTATCGGCCCTTCGCCGACCGCATGATGACGGGTGAGGCGGAACCATCGACAGCAAGATTCCTGCTACGGCGAGCGGCGAGGATTTTCCCTGCGTACTGGCTGGCGCTCACCGTGATTGTCATCGTCGGCAAGCTCACTGACGATCGATTTCTCGGTCTTTCGAGTTATCCCGAGACGGTCGCTGGGTATCTGCCGTACTACACCCTGACTCATGTATACAGGAACTTCACCGAAGCAACCGGCGGCTTGAACCAGACGTGGTCGTTGGCAGTCGAGATCACCTTCTATATGTTCCTACCGCTGTATGCGTGGGTGCTGCGCGCTGCCGTTCGCCGAGCGCAAGCCCGCGACCGTTTTCGACTGCAACTCGTTGGCCTTGCCGCGTTGTTCGCGATTTCGGTCGTAGCTCGATCGTTTGGTTACTGGGGGCCATCTGATCGCGTTTCGATGCTTGGTGAGTATTGGTTGTTTGCCAATCTCGACCTGTTTGCATTTGGCATGTTGCTTGCCGTACTCAGCGTCGGATACGACCATGGTTTCGGTCCTCGACGATTTCTTGATCGAGTTGCTGATCTTGGCGAGCTGTGGTGGTTGCTCGCGATCTTGTTGTTTTGGATCGCTTCGAACTTCGTCCCGCTGGGGTTGGAACGCCCCACCAAATGGCAGGGGCTCTTCAAGCAGGAGTTTCATGCGCTTGCAGCGTTTTGGCTATTGCTCCCTGTCGTATTCGCACATCGGAGGGTGACGTTGATCAGCCGACTACTTCGACAACGCGCAGTGATATTTCTTGGAGTCGTGAGCTATGGGATCTATTTGTGGCATCAAACCTGGATCTTGCAAGCGACGCAGTGGGATAGTCGGCCCGATTTCCAGTCGGACATGCTGCTACTTGTGGTATTTGGAGTTGCAGCCGCCACGGCCACCGCTGCACTGAGTTGGTTTGCTTTCGAACGGCCGATTGTTCGACAGATCGGGCGACGATGACCGTTCCGCCAGACGTCAACCAAGACGTCACCCAAGACCGGGAATCGACGCGGTATCGAAAGATTGTGATCGGCTCAGCCGTCATATACACACTGTTGCTGAGTGCGTACGTCGTGGCGATTCTGTGGATCGACACTGCGAGGGTAGACGCGCCGCATTTCGTTCGAGGCCCAGATTCGTTGGGGTATGAAGCGGCAGCTCGCAATTGGCCATGGGAATCGCAGGCTGCGAGGGCCGCGCCAATCTTCCCGTTGTTGTTACGTTTCGCGTTCAATAATTTGCGAGCGGTCGTGTTGTTGCAGACCATGGCGTGGGGCTTTGCTTGGTTCTGGCTGGCGCGAGCCGCGTCGATGTGTGTTTCGCGGCTGCCAATACGAGTCGCGATTCTCGCGGTGCTGCTCAGCTTGAGTTTGAGTCCAGAGCTGCTCACATGGAATTCCGCGATTGGAAGCGAGGCGATTTCGGTTTCGCTCGTGATTGCGACATTCGCGTGCACCATTACTGCCACTCGGATCCGATCGCCGCGCTGGTGGGTGCTCACCGCCAGCTTGGGTGCTCTGGCAACGCTGGCCCGCGATACCAACGCGATACTCGGCGTGGTGCTCATCGCAGCGGCAATCGTCGTCGGAGTTCGGAAAGTGGAATTTCGGCGGAGCGCGGCGGCATGCGCACTTATTTCGATGAGTGCCATCCTGGTGTCGAGCGCATTGTCGAGCATGGCAGAACCGCCGCGTTGGTTCTACCCGCTGCAAGAAAATATCGTGGTTCGAATTACGCCTCGCGCTGATTTTGTGAAGTTCTTTACTGACAGGGGGATGCCGCAAGCGCAAGAAGTTTCGGAAATGCGCGAGAACTACTTTCTGACGCACCTTGAAATGCGTGAGAATCCGAGATTCGCGCCATTTCGGCAGTGGCTTCGCGACAACGGACCCAGGGTGTACGGCGAGTTTGTGTTGACTCACCTGCCATGGCAGACGGAATTGTTCGTGAGTTTCCGCGAGGAATTGCTCCTCGAATCTGTCGTGCCATTCGGTAAAATTGTCGATTCGAACCCGGGCGTCATCTATCGCGCGTTGGGGCGTTTATCCTTTTGGCATTCCGCGAATGGTGTAATCGCGTGGGCCGCGCTCGCCTTGTTGGTGCTTTCGGTGGGTCGTTTCGGTTGGCGACGAGAGGATCGATTAGTGCGTGGGGTGTTGCTCGTCGGCATCACGACCGCAATCGTTCACATTTATGCATCATTCGCTGCTGATGCGTTTGAGATCGATCGGCATGCCTTCAGCGCTACCGTCCAGCTCCGCGTCATGCTTTGGATCACCACATTGATAATGATTGATCGATGGGTTGTTCGGCTGCGATTGTCGCGCGCTAGTAGTAGTGAAGCGTCGAACCAACGAGCGTGACGAAGGAAACGACAGCGACCGCCGCAACCGGCCAGCGTTGTGGAACAGTCGCAACGCCGCGTAGCTTCATGACGGGCAAGTACAACATCGCAATTGCAAACGGTGGGTAGAGGTAACGGCCTTGGAACGCGTCGATTCGTGGCGCTCCGACCTGGTTCCATCCCGTATAGGCGAGCACAAATATCGCGATTGTTGTCCCTGTGCATACAAGGAGCGCGGTTACCGCTTGGAGTTTGTTGACCGACGTCGCACGGGTGCTGGTATCTGTTGTTGATGCATAGTCGCTTGGTTCGGGTCGTAGAACTGCAGCGAAAATTGCTAGATACGCGCAGACTGCGATAAGGGTTTTGGTCGTAGCGTTTGGCTCCCAGCCCGGAACTTGCGCCACGACATCATGCAGTAACGACTGCCAGTATTTTTCCACGGTGCGGGCGATGATGCTGATCAGGGACCATGGATGATCGAGCAGTTGCGAGAGCTGTTCGTCGGCGTCGACGCCTCGATAGGCATACGAACCTGTTCCAAAACCGAATTTTGGCGGGAGGTAGATGCTCTGCGCGTATCGGCTCCAAGCCACGAATGCCGCGATGCCCGGAATGGGCGCGATGAGGAGCCATCGCGTCGACTTCGTGCGGCGGTGCTTCCACAACGCGGGCAGTATGAGCGCGCTAAATAGTATGCACGGCGGTTTGGCGAGCCCTAAGGCGAGCACCAGGATCGCGAATTCGACGATGTGAGCGAGTCGAAGCTTGTCGGGCTCTAGGTGAAATAGCGATTGTGCGAGGGCAGCCGTGAGTAATACAAGTGCAGTCGTAATGCCATCGGCTGACAGCATCGCCGATTGGAAGGCACACACGGGAACTAGTGCCAATACCGCGAGAAGCCAACGACGGCGAGGTGCGTGATGTAGCGCACGGGCGATCAATGCAACGTAGGCAAACAGGGTCGCGAGCCTTCCCGCCCATATCAATGCAAGTGTCGATAGGCCGATAGCGCGCCCTATTCGTAGTGCCGCCGCGGCGGGAAAGTATGGCACCGGCGCATACACCGCAGATTGCGAAAATCCTTCAAACTTCGGGGCGCCACCGGGCGCTCGATCCCGGATGCGGGCAAATGGGCGCGAGCCGTCGAGAACTCGGTTGCCGGCGTCGTCGACGAATGTGGCACCGAAAAGATTTACGGCGTCGTCGAGCAGCTCAGTTGGGAAATAGGCGCCGGTTTCTACCGTGCCGTTGAGATTGGCTCTGTTGCTGATGATTCCGCCGTCAGAGATCTGCCAGGCGCGCAAGAAATGTACCGGCTCGTCGTAGCCAGTGAGCGCGGGCGTAAGAACGGCGAAGAGCGTGCCAATCGTGAGGGCGATTGTGCAGAACATCGCGGTAGGTGTGCGTATCAACGACCGCAAAGTCCATGGATCGCGCGATTCCGTCGGGCTTACCAAATGGTCCATTGCAACTTCGCGCCCGCCGGCGACGCGTTTCGACCGGTCGAGACGAGCGACGACGGCGCCTGCTGCCAGTGCACATAACAATGCGTCGACTGGCGCACGGTATCGAGTGATGCCAAACGTCGTGGCCGCCGTGAACGTAATGGTACCGGCGATGGCGAGAAACGGAATGATGGGCACACGGCGGCGTCGCAGTAGCACGAGACCATGTATGCCGAGTGGCATCAACACGAGGTATTGCATCGTTGCCAGGGTCGACGGCCATGCACCGCGTCCTTCAAGGGCAGCATTGAACGGAAAGACGTTTTGCCCGATGAACCCGATATCCCACATGCGGGCCACGCGCAACACGGCCATCTTGGGGTAGTCAGACATGTTGGCCGAGATGTAGTCGATGCCGACCTTGCGCCACTCGACTTCCTTTTCGGACTCGTCACCTTTTTGCAGCGCGGTGAAACCTCCATCGATGGCGCAGCCGACACTCCAGTAGCCGAGATATGCGTTGCGGTCCTGACCGTCCGTTGGCGTGTGCTTGCCGTAGGTTCGATCGCAGTTCGCGACCATGAGCACACTGCCCACGCCGTTCGACATCAAAACCGGGTGTTCGAATCTGCCAACGTTGTAGAGCAGCCATGGCGCCATCATCAAACCGCCAACGGTGCAAGACAGCACGATGAGAGAAATTCGACGCCTGAATGTCAATGTACGTATGAGCAAAACCAGCGGAATCACCAAAAGCGGAAATAATGTCGCGGCTTCGGCGCGGCTCATTGCCGCGAGTCCAATTGCTGCTCCCATGCCTGCAGCAGTCCCGAAGTTCGGGTTGCGCCAAAACCGATATACGGCAATGAATGCGATGACTGTCCAGAGTTGCGCCATTGTTTCCGACATCAACATCTCGTCGTTGATCCAGAGATGCGCATACACCGCGCCAAACGCGGCTGCGACCCAACCGGCGCGATCGTCGTCGAAGAGCTTGCGGGCAAGCATGCCCAAGGCAAAAACAGTTGCCGCGCCGATAAGGGTTGACGCCAGGCGGTGCGTGAGTTCGGATTGGCCGATCCATCGAGACACGCCCGCGAGGTACATGAGATACGTGGGAGGATGTCCGGCCGACGGGGTCACCCGCCCATACCAGGCGAACTGGGAAGGGTCGATGAACCATCGACCCGCCGCGATGTCGTTGGCCTGCGTGTGGTAGTAGAAGGCGTCACCACTGAGTTTGAGGCGACCAATGTTGGTAATGACGTAGCTGACGCGCCACATCAGCGCACCGAATGTGATCAGAGATAGCCCGGTGTAGAAACTTGGGCGCCGCCAGCGAAGCCATTGCGGGCGTCGAACCTGGCCTGCGCTGAGCCGTAGACACGGGCGTTCGATGAGGTACCACGACGCAGCTCCTGCGGCGATGGCCCCCACGGTCGCAACCGCGACAATCTTGATCATGAACCAATTGCTGTTGATATCAAAGCGTTGTTGGTGCATGTAGTCGATGAATGCGTAGTGCCAAAGATAGAAGCCGTAGCTCCATAAGCCGACCATCGCGAGTGGTTTCCAGTGGAGCAGTCGCCCGATGATGCTGCCGCGGCGGAGCCCGAAGACAACGGGTGTGACGATGAGACCAGCAACGATGGTATGCATGGTTCGTTCGATGGATTGGTTGCTCGATCCTTTGACGAGCATCGCTAGCCCAGACAGATCCACATTGTGAATAGTGATCGCGAATACTGCGGCGGCTGCTAGCCAGCAAGCGATTGTGTAACGCCCAAAAGTGTCCAGTCTGGATGCTTGCGATGAGCGTTGTTCCTTGGCCACAAGCGCGCACGCCAGCAACATCCCTATTCCGAATGCACCGAAGTACGGTGGCAACACCCGAAATGGTGTCCACGGTGTATGGCCGCGGGTGAGGAACATAAATACAGGGCCAGCCACCGTGAGCACCAACGCGCCGATGGTTTCGACGCGAAGAGCGGAGAATCGCTTGCCGATGGCGCGCATGACCCAAGCCCACAGAGGAACGAAGGCGTAAAAGCTGACTTCGACAACCAGCGTCCAGCTTTGTTTGAGCCCAATTCCCCCGCCAAACCATCGAGGAGCGCCGTAACCCCACGTGAGTAGACCATTGGTAAGTATCTGGTCGGCGGTATTGAGCGCCCGCGATGTGAACACCGCGACGATAGTGAACAGCGCAATCCAATAGGCGGGGAATATGCGCCACGCCCGTTTCCAAACGAATCTGATCGGCTCCGGGTGTTGGTTGCCGAGCACGTGCGACTGCAAGAACGGCTTGTATACGAGCAGCGCCGACAATACGAAGAAGATCTCGACGCCGACGTTGAGTTGTTGAATGGCAACACCGGTAGGAAACCGGATCCCGAAGAGCTCGTCGATTCGGGCCGGCAAACCTTCGACGAGTGGCATTTTCCCAAAATCGTTCGTCGTCGCGTCACCGGCGTGAGTGAGCAAGACCGCGAACGCGGCGAGGGCACGCAATGAATCGAGGGCGGGGGAGCGGACGCCAGTAGCTTGAGGTGCTAACTCGGGGCTTGATGCAGTCGCTGACCGCGCATCGTCGACATCCGTTGGCGCGGCGTTGATGCTGCCGTCCGTGGCGCTGGTCACGACGCCACTCTACCGGTGACATCGGCGGTACCCTGGACATGTGCAACCCTTTGATGCCGTCACAGCCGCGCGGCCTTCCGCTCGGCCACGCAGCAGCGCGCTGGTGATTATTCCGGCGTGGAATGAACAAGAGGCACTCCCCGGAACCTTGACCGAGCTACAGCGAATTCGGCCTGATCTCGACGTGCTCGTGATCTCCGACGGTTCGACCGACGCCACGGCTGAAATCGCTCGGGGTTTTGGCGTGACGGTCGCGGAATTACCATTCAATCTTGGTATCGGAGGCGCGTTACAGACTGGATTTCGCTACGCGGTGCGTCATGATTATTCGCGTGCCGTGCAGTTTGATGCCGACGGTCAGCATGATCCCAATGAAATCGCGACATTGTTCACCGCGCTCGATGCCGGAGCAGACATGGTGGTTGGCACTCGGTTCGGCGAAGGGGGCACGGTTGAATATCGCGTCGGGCCAATTCGGCGCGGCGCAATGCTAGTGCTGCGTTTCATGATGAACGCGATGACTCGGAGTGACTTTTCAGATACTTCGTCGGGATTTCGTGCGTTTGATCGACGAGTGCTCAATCTGTTCGCAGCGCAGTACCCCGTTGAATTTATGGACTCCACCGAGTCGCTACTGACAGTTTGCAACGCTGGGCTCAAGGTCGTTGAAGCCCCGACAGTGATCCGAGAACGTCAAGCAGGTACCCCGTCCACGCGACACTTTCGGTTGGTGTTTCACTACCTCCGCCTCATTGTGACGATGATTGCACAGTGGTCGTTTCGACGTCCGCACGTTGCAGCCGCGAATACCTCGGAGAAGCCATGAAATTCCTGATTGGAGATTCGACTGTGGTGGCTCCGCCGTCACTGGGACTCTCAAACTCAGCCCAAATCATGGTGATGGCGTTATGCGGATTTGGCGCGGTGTTCTTGTTACGCCTGCTTCGGAGGCGTCAACTCCGCGGAAAGTACACCTTGCTATGGATTGTGACCGGTTTCGTCGTGCTGCTGATCGGCGCGTTCCCTGGCATGATTGACCGAGCTTCAGAAGCGCTCGACATCTATAACCCGCCAAACATGTTGTTTCTGTTGGCGATTGCCTTCCTCGCACTGGTTTGTGTGTACTTCAGCTACGAACTCACTCGCCTTGAAGAACGAACGCGAATCTTGGCAGAAGAACTTGCAATTTTGCGTGGCGATTTGCAAGAGCAAATGATTCCCGGTGTATCAGTCGATGCCCGCGAGGCGTCGGGCGAGACCGAGCGACCGAGCTGAATCGTACGCTCGGAAGATTTGCATCTTTTCGGCTTCGATGCTGCCTTCGGCATGTACTGCCAAGACCGCGTGGTAACCACCGAAATCTCGCACAGTCAAATCCGAGATCAGGTTCATCATCGCCAGGCGCTCACTGGCGGGTGCTGCCGCCGCGAAATATTTTTCGAGCACGGGGCGGATTTCTGGATTGTCCCAATCTTCGCCACCCGGGCCGGTTACCAAGAGGCCTCCAGCACAATCTTGCACCGCACGAACTGCGCTGTGATAGCCGGTTGCAAAGGTATATTTTGCAATATTGGTAGTTGCGCTGTCCGGTCGGCAGTAGCCGTCGGAGCCGACTTTCCCGCGTCGGGCTGCAGCTTCGATCAACGTACGCACAGTCTCGTTATAGATCACAAGTTGAGTCAGCTTGTCGCGTATGTGTCCTGCGCTAATGACTCCGTTCATGCGCGCAATTTCTGCAGCGCAACCTACGAGAGCATCAAGTAGGGGCAACTTGTATGACACCGCGGTGAACCGGTGGTACTCGACAAACGCCAGTGCAATCGGTCCGGCGAGTTCTGGCCGACGGTAACAAAACACCCGTTCCCACGGCACGAAGACATCGTCGAACACCGTGAGCGTTTCCAACATTTTGTGTTTTGACGAGACCGGGAATTCCCAGGTATGCCGATTGCCTGCTGAATACGGGCTGACGTACATCGATAATCCTGGTGTATCCGGCGGCACCGCAAACGCAATTGCGTAGTCGGCGTCCTCGGCTTTCATCGCTCGAGTTGGAAGAACCAAGATCTCGTTGCAGTTTGGTGTCAAGCTGGTATGTACTTTTGCGCCGCGGACGGTGATCCCTTCGTCGGAACTATCGATCACACGAACGTGCAAGTCGGGATCTGCCTGTTGGCTCGGTGTTTTCGTTCGGTCTCCTTTGACGTCGGTTTGCGCTACTGCGACGGCGAGATCCTGGTCCCTCGCTCGGTCGTAGAACGCACGGAGACGTTCAAGTTCTTCACCCTGTAACAATCCAAGGAGCGCGAACATTGCGTCGCTACCGACATCTTTGATCGACAGCAAGGTGCCGCCGAGTGCCGTGGTGGTTTCGATGAGGCGCATACGAGCTAATAAGTCGTCGGTAGACCGCGGTATCCGGTAGTAAGCGCTGTAGTCATCGCCGGTTTCGGGGTCGGTGGCAACCGCGAGATCTCGATAGGCAGGATTGTGTCCGACCTCAAAGTCGATCGCCGAATGATCGACTGCGACGCGTAGATCGGCGTTGTCGAGCACACAGCCGATTTGCTCACCTCGATACCACAGCACGCGATTGTCACGCAGTGACGCGCGGTATTCATCGGCGGAACGTAAGCCCATTTCAATTCTCCATCTTGGTGAATGTGCAGTGTCGCGCAGAACGCGCAGTGGTACCGGGATCGCGACTGATTTATGACACTTGCGTCAGTTGCGAAATGCGTGGCCGACAGGTACCCAAAATCCGGTTACACGTGAAGCTCGGCTATGCGATCACGAAGGCAGCCGCCGCTGCGGCCCTGGAGCACCTTGGTCACCTTGGTCTGCATTCGTGACCTTCCGATCCACATCACACGTGACCCGATTGTGCCGAGTTCGTCGCGGTGTCGAAAAGGCTCGTTCGGATCGAAGTCGTACGGATGGCAGTAGAGCCAGAGCAGTTCGTCGCCTGCTGCCTGGGCCAAGCCATAGCGCACCAGCGCGTAGGGCAACACTCGCAGGTAGGCGCCGCCGAGATAGGGATTCGCGATGGATCCGAAGGAAACAACGGGGCACGGAAGTTCGATGAGCCCGCTCGGCCAACGAAACGGATGTCGTGGTGCGCCAGGGTCTCCCCAGAGCGGGCTCTTGGCCGGGAGCACGCTTGACGAATACTCGAATCCGGCCTCACTAAGCAAGTCTGTCGCCCAGTGCGACTCTGGCACCAGTGAAAACGTTGGCGCACGAAAGCCCGACACTCGTTGTCCGGTGAGATCCTGGAGCATTTTGATACCGCGATCGAGGTCGGATCGCAACTCGTCGTGACTGAGTTCTGGGAGTGGCGTGTGGTGCCAACCATGGAGCCCAACCTCGTGGCCGCGTTGCGCGATCAGCCTCACCATGGCGGGGTGGTTTGCGGCGAGTTCGCCGACGACAAAAAACGTTCCTTCGATCGACTCTGCGTCGAGTTGGTCGAGGAGTCGCTCAACAATGTGTTCGGCGCGTACTGCTTCACCTGCGGGTGCGTAGTCCTCAACATCGACAGTGAGCGTGATGCGCGCGGGAGTCGTCATCTGTTAGTACGCGTCCATGTCGAGAAATTCGAACGTCTCGAGATTGAAGCTGGCGGCGTCGACGGCGTCAGGATTCAAGATTTTGAGAACAACGTTGAGCGGTGATGGCTGGAGCCGATGAGGAATCGTCACTCCTGCAACCTTGACGTTGCGATTCCAACCCGCGTAGATGCATGCGACTGCCGAATGTGCACGCAATGCGCTGGCAACGATGCGCCCAGCCCGCAGCGGAGATGCAGCATCAGAGGTGGGCCACACCTTGAGTAGCACCGCGAACGGCAACCTGGCTGGTCCGGCCGCGCAAACACTCACCGCAAGCGCGTCTGCATGTGCGTGGAGTACGTAGCCGCCGTTCGGACGAGACAAGCGCCAACGCAGGAAATCTGTATCCCAATGTTGGGCCCATTCTTCGACGGGTGCACCTTCGAGAAAGGCCGTAAGTTCGACAAACTCGCGGCTTCGTAAAAAATCAGGCGTGACTCTATGACGGCGAACTGATCGTGTCGGTAGCCCCCAGGCCACTCGCGCTCGCATCGGGCCGATACGGTGCCAGCCGAATCGATCAACGACCACCACAGTCGACGTATCATTGCCAACGCCGACCATGGCGGGCGCACCCGTCGCGGCAGCTCGTTCGTACATGGGATTTGCCATCTTGCGAAAGAGCCCCGACTTGCGGATGGATGAGTCGGTGGCGACGTTGGTGGAGAAGATAAAAGGCACCACAGCGTTGCCATGGCGAAATCGTGCTGGCAGTACGCCGTAGTGCCCGATGCGACGACCGCTCTCATCGTCGATATTTTCGAGCAGTGCGTTGCCACGCGGGTTTTGATCGTAGAACCAACTCAGGTACTCCGGGTGCGAAAAACGCTTGGCGTCAAGTTCAGCAACGAGGAGCTGTCGCGTCGCAACGTGGGGATCTTCGATCATCGAAAGACGTGGTGGGTTTTGTTAACGATTGCGCCGACGGTGCAGGAGCCGATCCCGTATTCCCCAAACGGTGACCCATCCCATTGCTTCTCCGACGATCCGAAGTGACATTTTCGAGGTGCCTCGTTCGCGGTCGCGAAATGTGATCGGCACTTCAACGATTACGCCGCCGATGCGGGAGATCTTGTACGCAGTCTCGACTTGGACGAGGTACCCCTCGCCTCGCGTGTGGGCGTGATCGATGGCTGACAGAGCTGTTGTGCGAAACGCCCGAAAACCAGCAGTGGAATCGGTGACGCGATGCCCAAGCATGAAACGTGCGTAGGAATTACCCCATCGCGAAATGGCTAAACGATGCGCGGGCCAGTTCGGCACTGCCCCGCCTGGTACGTAGCGTGAGCCAATTGCAAGGTCGGCGCCTTCGCGGACCCGTCGGATGAGTTCGGGAAGCGACTCGGGTTGGTGGGAGAGGTCGGCGTCCATTTCGCACAAGATCTCGTAGCCTCGCTGTCGGCCAACCGCGAAACCGGCTCGGTACGCAGCCCCGAGGCCAGCCTTACCCGGGCGACGCAATACTTCGATTTGGCCGAGTTCCTCTCCGAGCTTTTCGGCGAGTTCGGCCGTTCCGTCGCCACTATTGTCATCGAGAACCAAGATGTCGGCGTCGGGAGCGGCGAGGCGAGTCCGGCGCAGCACTTCCTCGATGTTTTCGATTTCTTTATACGTGGGGATACACACCAACGCGCGCATACGGACAGCTCCTATGAAGCAAGCTTTGCGCGTGGTTGCCGCGCAATAGCGAACAGCACTGGTGTAGTGCGATTGACGGATTCAGTAATGAACAGGTGAGTGTGGTCGATGCCTGAGCCGATGCCTGTGGTGTCGGAGCCGAGAAACTTGTAGACGATAGGAAGAACCCGTTCGTATGCCCACACGTAGGTCTTGTGCGGAAGACGCTTGCGCAATTTGAAGACATCGAGTTTGAGCAGTTTTTCGCCGGATGCTCGGCGCTTCGCAAAATCTTCCTGCACCGCTTCGTCGCCTTCGAGGCCAAGGATTTGAACTTCGTCGAAAAATAGGCGAAGCAGCGATTCCAGTTGTGGCGGTTCGAAGTCGTAGACATGAAATGGATTTTCAAAATCGGCAGGAGCATTGGGACAGAGCACGAAAACGGTGCCGTCTTCGGCTACAACCCGAGCGAGTTCGGCGACATGAGTTTCTGGCTGCGTGAAGTGCTCGATCACGTGTGAGGAACACACGTACTGGATGCTGCGATCCTTCAGCGCGATTTTTCCTCCGTCCATAGAAGCGAATCCCATGTGGTTCGGGCCGCCATGTTGACGTTGTGCACTGATCGCTGTCGGTGGGTCGTAATCGATGCCTACAACGAAGCGTTCGGTTGCCGCCATCATCGAAGTTGCGTCACCGAGACCGCTGCCAACGTCGAGTACAACACCGTTGCCGAGTCGCGCCGCAACCTCGCGGTATCCCGCCTCGTGTAAAGCCAGCAAGGAGTCTGGTGTCGACCCTTCAATTGGTCGTTCTCCGGTGAGTTTCATTCGGGGCAGCGTAGCGGCAGCGAACGGTATCTTTTGACCTGCTGCTCCGATACACTCGCCCGCCGTGGCCGACGACCGACGCGCAATCGAAGAGTTGCGCTCCCTTGCGGCATCCGCTGGTATCAAGCGGATCCACGTACTGGCATGGCGAGACCTCGACGACCCAGAAGCGGGCGGCTCTGAACTCCATGCCCATGAAATCTTGCGGCTCTGGGCGGAAGCCGACCTCGACATCAACATGCGCACATCGTTCGCGCCCGGCACGAGCCAAGTTGAATGGCGCGACGGCTATCGGGTCATACGTAAAGCGGGGCGCTACATGGTGTTTCCTCGCGCCGCGTTTTCAGAAATGGTGGGTTGGCATGGGGCGCGCGACGCGCTTGTGGAGATCTGGAATGGCATGCCCTTTTTGTCTCCGGTGTGGAGCCGAGGGCCGAAAATGGCTTGGCTCCACCACGTTCACGACACAATGTGGGAAATGTCACTTCCGCCGCGACTTGCGAAATTGGGGCGCAATATTGAGTTCAAATACGCGCCGCCTGCATACAAGCTTACGCGCACGCCCATCGTGACGCTGTCACAAAGTTCGAAACAGCAACTCGTGTCCAAGCTGGGGTTTCGGGAAAAGTCCGTGTCGGTCGTACCAGTTGGGATTAGTGCCGCCTATTCGCCTGGAGGAACAAAATCGACTGTGCCGCTCGTTGTCGCGTGTGGCCGCCTTGTTGCAGTCAAGCAGTTTCACTTGTTGGTTGAGGCAATCGTCAACGTACGCGCGACTGTTGCCGACGCGGAACTGGTAATCGTTGGCGAGGGCTACGAGCGAGGTGCACTTGAACAACAGATTGAGGCTGCGGGTGCGACGTCGTACATCAAGCTCGTCGGATTCGTAAGCGAGTCTGAAAAGATTGACTGGTACCGCCGAGCCTGGGTGCTCGCTAGCGCATCCGCTCATGAGGGATGGGGGATGACGGTGACCGAAGCCGCGGCGTGCGGTACGCCCTCGGTCGCAACCGATATTGCCGGGCATCGCGATGCGGTTGCCGATGGCACGAGTGGTCTTCTCGTCAAGGCTCCAGAAATCGCGGCCGCGCTCACGCAGGTACTCGGCGATTCGACATTACGACAACGGCTCACGTCGGGAGCGCTTGAACATTCGCGCCAGTTTACGTGGGCTGCTGCTGCTCGTGACACGTTGAAGGTTCTTTGTGCACAAGCGCAGCGCTACTCCCGGTGAAATTTCGAGTTAGCGACCAATCAGCGCGTCACCCAACCCGATTGACAACTGCATGGACGCAGCTCGGGTTGATCGCTATAGCGATTCTTGCCTACCTGCCTCCGCTGCTAACTCATCGTGGCCGTGTTGCAGCAGACACAAAGAGCTATCTCTACCTCGACCCAGCACGAATGTTGGGGCGAGCGGCGGCAATGTGGGACGCCAATATCGGCTTCGGCACCGTGACGCACCAGAACATTGGGTACCTGTTTCCAATGGGTCCGTACTACTGGTTGATGGATCAGATCGGATCGCCCGACTGGGTCGCGCAACGCATTTGGCTAGGAACGCTCGTTGCCGGCGCTGGATACGGCATGGTCTATTTGTGTCGGACATTGCACATCCGCGGGCCTGGAGTTCCGGTTGCGATTCTTGCGTTTATGTTCAGCCCGTATTCGCTGCACTACGCCGCTCGTATTTCGGTGTTGCTAGGTCCGTGGGCGGCACTTCCGTGGATGATCGCGTTAGTGGTCAAGGCGTCGCGAGATCCATACGGCTGGCGCTATCCGGCGATATTTGCGATCGTCGTGCAGCTAGTTGGTGGCGTCAACGCGACCGCGTTGCTGTTCGCTGGCCTTGGGCCCGCGTTGTGGTTGGTGTGGTCGTGGTTGGGTGCTCGCGACTCAACGCTCAGTGAAGTGCTGTCGGTCACGTGGCGCATTGGCACTGCGACTGTGCTCGCGTCTGCGTGGTGGATTGCCGGTCTCTCACTCCAGAGTGGCTACGGACTCGACATTCTGCAGTATACCGAGACGATTAAGGCAGTCGCTCGGACGTCGTCACCGCACGAGGTAATGCGCGGCCTCGGCTATTGGTTCTTTTACGGTCGTGATCGAATTGGGCCGTGGATCGAAGCGGCTACGAACTACACCCAGCGGCCGCGAATTATCGTAACGGGCTACGCGATTGCATCTCTCAGCTTGCTGTCGCTTGCAACGGTTCGATGGAAGTACCGCGGATATTTCGTGCTGCTTGCAGTGACAGGTGTCGTCATTGCAGTTGGCGCACATCCCTACGACACTCCAACTCCACTCGGAGCGCTGTTCAAAGATTTTGCGAACTCAAGTAGCGCAGGCTTGGCGTTGCGAAGTACTGGGCGCGCTGATCCTTTGGTGATTTTGGGATTCGCGATGTTGCTTGGTGTGGGAGTGACAACCGCGACGCGCTGGCTCCAGCGTCACATTCGTTGGAATCGTTTCGCCTTTGTGGTGTCTCCGGTGGTCATTGTCTTGGTTTTATCGAACTTTCCGGCGTTGTATGACGGCACGTATTATGGCTCCAACCTGGAACGCGAGGAAACCATCCCGCAGCGATACAACGATTTGGCTCGATACCTTGACGCCACGGATCGTGGCGCACGGGTATTGGAATTGCCTGGTGCTGACTTCGCTTCCTACACCTTCGGCAATACCGTCGATCCGGTAACTCCGGGCCTGTCTGACAAGCCGTATGTAGCGCGTGAACTCATTCCGTTCGGCAGCGCTCCATCTGCCGACCTATTGAATGCGTTTGATCGTCGGTTGCAAGAAGGCACTGCAAGCCCAGAAGGATTCATCGAAATACTGCAACGTGCAGGGATCGACACGGTTGTGGTTCGCAATGACATCCAATGGGAACGCTACAACTTGGTACGACCGCGCGAACTCTCTCGATTTCTCGGCGAAGTGCAAGGGCTCCGAGTTGATCGTACGTTTGGTGATCTGATTCTCGACAACAATGTCCTCGGTATTACCGACGAACGTACTTTGAATCCGGAGTCGCTTGGCGTCGCGAGGCCGCGGTCAATCGTGGTGTTCAAGGTCCCGGGGACGTCTGCGATCGTCCGCACTCAGAGCGCCGATGCACCCGTGATCGTCGACGGCGATGGTGAGGGTTTGGTGGATGCTGCCGATAGTGGCGCGCTCTCCGGGGGCGGCACAGTGTTGTACTCCGCGCCATTCGAACAACGGCCCGAAGCTTTGAAGTCCGTTGCCGGGGATCGCGCGGTTCTCGTATTGACCGATCAGAATCGTCGACGAGCTCGCCGGTGGAGCACCGTTCTCGACAACACCGGTTACACCGAACGAGCCGGTGAACAACCGTTGCGCGTCGATGTGGGCGATAATCGACTCCCCGTGTTCCCCGTCGCAACCGATGATGCCCGCACCGTCACCGAACTGGTTGGCGCTGAACGCGTGCAAGCCACCGCGTACGGTAACCCGATCAGTTTGACACCAGAAGATCGACCGATCTTCGCGTTCGACGGCGACCGTGAAACACGTTGGTCGGTCGGCGCTTTTGACAAAGTGGTCGGTCAGCGCATTGAAATTGATGCTAACGACACCATCAGCACGGATCGCATCCGTTTGTTACAGATCATCAATGGCCCACGAGACCGATACATCACATCGGTCCAATTGCGTTTTGACGGAGGTAGACCGATTTCGGTGCCTCTGGGCCCGCAATCTCGAGACGAGCGCGGCGATGGGCAAGTCGTGCAGTTTCCGAACCGAAGTTTTAAATCGATGACGGTCGAGATTACCGGTACGAATCGCGAGGACGGACCTTTGTACGGGGGTATGTCTGCAGTCGGTTTCCAAGAAATCGAGGTCGCCGACACTGCGACACCCGATTCGCCAATACGGGTCAAGGAAATCACCCGTTTGCCGAACGACATGTTGAAGGCGTTTGGCTCTGAGTCACTGGAACACCCGCTTGTGGTGACGTTGACGCGGGCTCGTGTCCGAGAAGTTCCACCGCGGTCCGACGAAGAGACGTCAATGGTGCGTTCGTTCGAATTACCAACGGATCGACGCTTCATGCTGGCTGGTGATGCTCGGGTGTTCCCGTATGCGATCGACCCCCGCGAAATCGACAAAGTGTTGGGGGCAACCGGAGACGTGCAAGCTTGGGCCAATCAGTTTCTTCCCGGATGCTTGGCCTGTCGCGGCGCGGCTGCGTTTGATGGCGATTCGAATACTGCGTGGACGACGCCAGTGAATGCGGTACTCGACCAATGGCTCAAAGTGCAGTCGCCGATTCCAGTCAAACTCGATCACTTCGATCTCGAGCTCATCGCCGACCCGCGCCATTCGCTGCCTACCGAGGTACTCGTTGAGGTTGGGGGAGAATCGGCGAGAGTGCCGGTGCCGCCGATCACATCAGGGACCAAGATAGGAACGCGCAAGAAGGTGCGAATCAAATTCCCTGCCATGACCGGGACATTGGTGAAGTTCACGATCACCAAAATCGAAAAGAAAACGACGAAGAGCTATTACGCAGGCGACGCGTTACTGGATCTACCCGTGTCGGTTGCAGAGGTCGACGCCGGTGGATTGCGCGTCAGTGCGTATCCCGAACAAATACCTTCCCCCTGTCGGCGCGACTTAGTCACCGTGAACGGCGAAGCAATTGGGATCCGCATCGTCGGCACGCAAACTCGTGCGCTCGCGACTGATCCGCTTTCGGTTTCGCTTTGCGAGACAAATGCAATCCAATTACGACAGGGCCGCAACCTGATCGAAGTGGTTCCCGGCAGTTCAGTTGCGGTACAACTCGATCGTCTGGTGCTCAGTTCGGCACCGGGAGGTGGCGCCGCGCCGGTCGCGGACGTGATTCCGCAACGGCCAAGTCCGCCAAAGGTCGTGGTCAGCGAAGGTCGTACCAAGTTCACGGTATCGGTGAGTGCAGCAAACGAACCGTTCTGGTTGGTGCTTGGGCAAAGTAACAACGAGGGTTGGCGCGCTTCGATCAACGGACGCGGCTCGTTAGGTGGATCAACCTTGGTTGAAGGGTTTGCAAACGGGTGGCGAATTGATCCTGCGGGCAAGCCCAATTTCACTGTCACGGTGGAATGGGAACCTCAGCGGCGCGTTTGGATTGCCGGTGCGATTTCGATGGTTTCGATCCTCGCTTGCGTCATCATTGTTATCGTCACCGGAGTGCGAAGTCGAGCACGTACTCGCCAAGCTCGCGCGCTGCCCGAAGCAGCCGGCGCCGTGCGTATCGACGTACTTGAAGATTCGCAGTGGGCCTGGCAGGGTTCGCGCGTATCGCTTCCACCCCTGCGCGCAGCCGGGTTGGCTGTGCTGATTGGAGCGGTTACCGGGTTCGTCAGCTCCATTCCTATGGGCCTCGGCATCATGATCGCGGTACTTGTCGCTAACCGCTGGCCACTCACTCGATCGTTGTTCGGCGTGGGCGGCGCGGCGTTGCTCGGGGTGATCGGGCTGTATATTGCCCAGGCCCAATACCGGCATGCCTACCCGGCGGTATTCGAATGGCCCACGTTGTCCGACAACATGATTGTTCCCGCGTGGATTTCATTGCTCGTGCCATGTGCGATGGTCGTGCTCGACGCGGCGACCAATCGCCGTCGACGTGCGGCTGATCCGAAGATCGATCCACTGCAAAATTCGATTCGTGATGAAAAAGGAGAAGACCGTGACTGATGGCCCGTGGCTTGGTGATGCATGTTCGCTGGTTGATGAATTTCGCAAGCACAACCGTTCGCCGCGTGAAGAGCTTGATGCCTCATTGGCAGCGGTGGAGGGTTCAGAGCTCAACGCGTTCAGCCATGTCGATGCGGAACGCGCCTACGCGTGGTGCGACGGCGCGGATATTGCGAAACCGTTCGGCGGTGTGCCATTCGGTGTGAAAGAACTCACGTCGGTCGAAGGTTGGCCCGCGACTGAAGCGTCGTTGGTGTTCAAGAACGACATTGCAACCAAGACATCCACGATGGTGAAGCGACTTATCAACGACGGCGGGATGGTCCCGTTTGGGCTCACAACTTCGTCAGAGTTCGGCGGGATCAACCTCACGCGCACGAAATTGAACGGCGCGACGAAGAATCCATGGAATGTTGCGCACACTCCCGGTGGTTCATCAGGTGGCGCTGCGGCGGCGGTCGCTGGCGGTCTGTGTTCGATTGCCACCGGCGGTGATGGCGGAGGATCGATTCGAATACCTGCCGGTTTTACAGGGTTAGTGGGGTTGAAACACACCTACGGCCGTATCCCAAAAGGTCCTTCGATGGTAATGGCCTCGCTAACCGCGGTTTCCGGATGTTTGGCGCGCTCGATTCGTGACGCGGCGCGTTGGATTGACGTGGCTAACGGGCACGATTCTCGCGACCCATATTCACTGCCCCGTGTTGACGGTTGGGAATCGGGCCTCGGCACGTATCGCGAGTCGCTTCGAGGAAAGCGCGTTGCGATCGTGCCAGGGCTTGGGCGAGCAATTGTGCACCCGGAGTTGGCTGAGGCAGTGCGGCGACACGCGGCGATGCTGATAGCCGATGCTGGGCTCGCGGTTGTGGAAATAGAAATGCCGATTCCCGAGCTGTCGTGGGAGTGGGCAATTGCCGGTATGTCGGAGATCGTGATGGAGCTCGGCGACCGCTATCCCGATTGCGCTGATGATCTCACCCCCGAGATTGCGTTCGGATTGAAGATGGCGCACAAGATCTATGACATCAAGGCTCGAGGCCGTATTGAGGCGCAACGAGTCAAGATGAATGAAACGATGGCGGAGGTCTTCGATCAGGTCGACTTCGTGATCGGCGCGACAAACCCCGACATCGCGTTTGATTGCAATGGCCCCATGCCCCAAGAGGTGGATGGCGAAAAGGTGGGGCTTGGCAATAACGGTGCGCTCACGATTCCTGCGAATATTTATGGCAGCCCCGCGATCCAGATACCTATCGGCGTCTCCGAGCGCGGCGGCTTGCCCTACGGAATGCAGATTCTCGCGCCCCACCACCGGGAGGCCTGGCTGCTCGATCTTGGCCTCATCGCGGAAGCCGAGCGGCCCTGGAGTTTGGTCGCCCCATAATGCCACGCTCGACGAGCTTGCTCTGGGCAATACTGGCGTTATGAGTGTAGACACGGTCGTCCTGCAAGATGCCACGTTGACGCGTGTCGGCTATATCGATGTAGCGATCGATCCAGCAGCGGCTGGACTACTTGCCGAAGATTTCGCCGACATCGATTGGCGTGAACCGCTTTGGACCGAAGGTGATCAGTTGCGCGCGGGTGCCGCAGTTTGGTTTGCAGATATCGACGGTCAACGCTTGGCATTTGATCCGGTGCAGGCCGCCGATCCTGTTTTGCGGTCCGATCCTGACACAGAGCGGTCGCAGCAGACAGCTATTGCCGAACTCTTAGTTGTGTCGGGTTTTGATCGGGCCAGTGTTGATGTCCTAGTGATGACACACATCGAAGGTGTCGGGATGTGCGCATGGCACAACGACGACGGCTCGTGGTCGCCGTTCTTCCCCAATGCGAACGTCATCGTCAGTGCGCCCGCCCTGGAGAGCTTTCTCGCTCGCGAACGCGTTGGTGACCTCGATATTGAATACGATGCATGGCACGCGCTCATCGACCAGGGTGTTGTGAGCACATATGTCGACGGCGATTCGGTCGTCGATGGCGTGCGCGCCCAAGTCACTGGGGCCCATTGTGCAGGCCACGCGATCCTGCATTTCGGCACTGATGCCAATGCCCCGGAGGCGACGATGTTGGGTCATCTTGCAATATCACCCGTACATTTGGCGACCGGTGAATGCCCGTTGCAGCATCCCGACCCCGCAACGGCCTGGTCGGCTCTCAGCGCTGCCGCCGAGGACGGTCGTATCCTGATTGGCCCATTGTGGCCAGCGCCCGGCGGCGGTCGGTGGATGAACAACGAGTTCATTGCCACACCCGGGGCTTAGCGACGCTGGGCAGTGTGGCCTCGGGCGCGTCAAAATTTGGTGGAATCGCGAACCGAATCGTGCTGCCTAGCGTCGGAGTGTCTGTGACAGGAGACCTCCAAAACCTCAACGACTGGCTCGACGCGAGCTACGCCAAGGCGTATCGCACGGCGTTCATGATCTGTCGAAACCCTGACGACGCTCGGGAAGCGGTGCAGGACGCGTTCCTGCGCGCGTGGCGATTTCGGGCCTCGCTTCCGCCCGATGAGGGTCGCGAGCCATGGTTGTATCGAGTCATCGTCAACTCGTGTTACTCGAAACTGCGCCAGGAAATCCCACGAAGAGATCGCGAGCGCGACCGCTTCGATGAAGTTGATGCTGAAAGGCTAGCGGACACCGCCGACGGCCCTGAGGTGGCTGCTGAACGCGGAATGTTCGCTGACGGAGTTGCAATTGCGGTTGCGCGATTGCCCGAGGCGCTGCGCGTGCCGCTTGTATTGCGCTATTGGACTGGCTTATCGGAGCGTGAGATCGCGCTTGCGATTCGCCGGCGGCCCGGCACTGTCAAATCTCGGCTTCATGAAGCGCGGAAGCGATTGGCGAGTGATCCAAGTTTGGTTGGGTTCGCGCAAGAACTGTTAGGAGCAGCGCAATGAATGATCAAGGATTGATGACCGAAGCCGAAGTTGGAGCGATGTTGGGCGTCTTGGGCGATTCCATCGAAACTCCAGCCGACGGACCGCAGTCGATACTCGAACTAGCAGGAGTGCGGCGGGTTGCGAGCGGGGTCGACGACGATGATCGAGTAGATGTTCGTCGCAGCGGCGTAGCTCGCTGGAAACTCATCGCAGCAAGTGCCGCGGTGCTCACGCTGGTGGGCGGCACCTTCGTCGCGCTGACTGGCTCGACGGGATACACGACGCGCATGAGCAAACTGAAAGAATCAGTCGTTAGCGACGACTTTCACGGCGGCGGCGGCAAAGCAAATGAAGCTCGTGGCGTGCGTGACACCACGCTCACCGACTCGAGCGCCGCAAAATCCACGGCGAACTACTACAAGTCTGGGCCGGGGCCGATTACCACCTCAGCAGACACGGTGCCTGCGTCTGCTGGACCCTCGCCGTTGACGGATCAGCCGAAGTTGCAAAAGAACGGATCGGTCGATTTGGAATTGCGCCGTTCCACATTGATGGAGCGTTACGACGATATCAATCGCATTGCCAAGGTGAATGGCGGGTACCTCGCCGATGGCAAGACCGATGAGGTCGGCACAGTGCCGCGAGCGAGCGCCACGATCCGTGTGCCGGTTGCGCGTTTCGAAGGCACCCTTGCTTCGGTCACCGCACTTGCCGGGAAGAAATCTGGCAACCGAGTGGTCTCGCGCACCGCCACAAGTGCCGACGTGACTGCGGCCTTTGCCGACGTCGAGGCGCGCTTGCGTGCGGCGACTGCGGAACGAGATCAAGTATCGCTCGTGCTGTCGAAGGCAACCACGATCGGCGATATTCTTGCGGTCCGCGATCGACTGAACCTGGTGCAGACCGAGGTTGACCGCCTGCAGGGCCAGATCAATGTCTTCAACGACCAAACCTCGTATGCGTCGATTGCGGTCAGCCTGCACGAGAAGCCAGAAGCGGGCGAGATCGCAACGGAGCCGAAGCCAGAAACGGGTCTCTCGAAGGCCTGGACTGATGCCCGAAAAGGTTTCAGTCGTTCGATCGAGTGGATTGTCGCCCGGAGCGGCAAAGCCGTGGTGCTGTTCGCCGGGATCTTCGCGATGCTGTTCTTACTTAAACATCTCTACCCAGTCATGCGCCGCACGCTGCTCTAACCCACTGGGTGGGGTACGGTCTGGCGTATGAAAATGACGATTTTGAATGGCGAGCGCGCCACAACCGTTGACAGCGATAGTGGCTCCAGCATCGGTGTTGCCGACCTGTTGAACGCAACCGGTTGGCAACTCAAAGCCGAAGGTCTCTGCCAAGGCGATGTGTGCGTACCGGTCCGCGATCGCAACGAATTGGTAGTAGATGATGCAGTTGATTTGGCGGCGTTTGCGAAGGCGCTTCGCCGCCCAGTCGTAATCGACGCGGGCGCGGGCGTCGCCGCACTTGGCGAATCGACCGCCGAGGTCGGCGACAAACTGCACAATCGAATTGCTCCTGATTTCACGCTTGCCGATATCAACGGGCAGGAAATGACCATGTCGAAGATCGGCCGCAAGAAAAAAGTCTTGGTGGTTTGGTCGAGTTGGTGAGGCTGTCGATATGACCTGCCCGGGTGGCAGGCACTGCAAGAAGAGCTTGAATCATTCGGATTTACCGTCGTAGCGGTCGCACTCGACGAAGTCGCAGCGGCGCGAGAATGGGTCGAAGCCGCGAATCCGACCTACCCCTGCGTCATCGATCCCAACCACGTCGTTGCGGAGCGTTACGGGTTCATCAACGTGCCGAGCTGTGTTTGGATCGATGAAGACGATCGGATTGTGCGACCGCCTGATGTAACGCCCGTGAACGATCTGTTTAAAGACTTCACCGGAATCGATTCGAGTCTTCACCACGAAGAGTTACGCGCATGGGTGAAAGGTGGCGTGTTGCCGCTGGCCCTCGCCGATGTCGGCAAGCTGCAGAACGTGCCAACTGGCGACGACGAACTTGCGCGGCTTCACCGTCGAGTCGCCGCGCATCTTCACCGTGTCGGCAACGACGATGCAGCAGCCCCTCACTTCGAGACGGCACGCACACTTGCACCCTGGGACTGGACGATCCATCGCGGCTCGTTGCCGCTTGAAGGCGATGACCCATTTGGGAAATCCTTCTTCGACTACGTGGAGAACTGGGGAGCCAACGGAGCACCTGGCTATGCCTGGGGTAACTCCGCGCTACGCAGCGATCGGTCCTCCACCGACTAGAACAGGGCCGTGCCTGAACCCGATGGATTGCAAACCGGAGTCGAGATCACCTGGTCTGAGTTCGATGCCATACGGGTGCGTGATTTGTACGCAATCTTGGCATTGCGCAGCGAGATTTTCGTCGTCGAGCAGGCGTGTGTATTTCAAGATATAGATGGCCGCGATCTGCTGCCCGGCAACGCCCATGCTTGGATTCGCGACGGCGATCAGATTGTGGCGTATTTACGTGCGTTTCCGTGCCGCGATGGGGGAGTGAAGCTGTCGCGTGTCGTCACTGCCGCGTCGCACCGCGCGCTCGGGCACGCGGCTGCGCTGATGCAAGAAGCCGTCGAACGATTCCCAACCGCCGAATTGGTCCTCGACGCTCAGAGCCGTCTTGAAGCCTGGTACCAGCGATTCGGGTTCGTGGTCGACGGCGAGCGGTTTCTTGAAGACGATATTTGGCACACGCCAATGCGGCTCACAAGATAGATCGAGCACTCGCCAGCCCCGAACATCACCGCGATCTGTAAATGGGTCACAGAAAACCGACTCGCGTGCGCGACGATGGTGGGAATGTTGTCGATACGCGATGTCTCAGTTGAGGTAGGAGGTCGTCTCACCGCAGTGGGCGCGTCCTTCACTCTGCGCGCCGGCGACAAGGCCGGTCTCGTGGGCCGCAACGGCGCGGGCAAGACTTCGTTGCTCAAAGTCATTGGCGGTGAGAACGAGCCTGCCGCGGGAGTGATTTCGCGCCCGAAGGCCTTCGGATATCTCACCCAAGACCCGAAAAAGCGCGGCACCGGGGTCGATGCGAATGGCTTATCGCACGTGTTGAGCGGTCGCGGGCTCGATCTGTTGGCGCAACGTCTCGAAAAGTTGCGTCTTGACATTGAGCTTGACCCTTCTGAACGAAACATCACCAAGCTGACCCGTACCCAAGAGGAGTTTGAACGACTCGACGGCTACGCCGCGGACTCGGAAGTGCGCACGATTGCTGCGGGCCTAGGTCTCAAAAGCGACCGTCTCGATATGCCTATCGACGCGCTTTCCGGAGGGGAGCGTCGGCGCGTGGAGCTCGCCCGCATCTTGTTTGCGGGCAGCGATGCCTTGATGCTCGACGAACCAACGAACCACCTCGACGTCGACGCCAAGGAATGGCTCATGGGGTTTCTCAAGTCGTATCGTGGCGCGTTACTGGTAGTGAGCCACGACCTTGAGTTGCTCGACAAGGCCATCACCCGCGTGCTACATCTCGATGAAGGTGAACTCATCGAATACAAAGGTACGTATACGCAATACAAGACCGCGCGCAAGGCCGATGAAGAACGACGCGGCAAAGTTGTCGCCCGCCAGGAATCAGAGATCAAACGATTGTCGACATTGGCCGATTCGATGCGTGGGCAAACTCAAAAACGCGCTCGCGTGGCGAAGACCCTTGACAATCGCGTCGACAAGATGGAAGCCACCAAGCTCACCGCAGCCAAGAAAGAACGGGTAATGCGAGTGCGGCTCCCCGACCCTCCACGCGCCGGAGAAGTGGTGTTGCAAGCTCACGAGCTCGCCAAGGCTTTTGGTCGTAACACGGTGTTCGAAGACGTGACATTCGATATTGGCCGCGGTGAACGAGTACTTGTCATGGGGCTCAACGGCGCGGGCAAGACCACGCTGCTCAAGATCCTCACCGGAGCGATCGAACAAGACCTCGGTGATTACAAGCTCGGGCACAAGGTATCGATGGGCTATTTCGCTCAGGAACATGAGACTGTCAAGGCCGGTCACGATCTGATGTCGCACATGCAAGAACATGCACCAGTACTCACTGATCAGCAACGCCGCGATCTTCTTGGCATGTTCAACTTGTCGGGCGATATGGCCAAACAAGACGCTTCGACATTGAGTGGTGGCGAGAAGACGAAACTCGCGCTCGCGATGCTCGTGGGCGGCAGCCACAACCTGTTGCTGCTCGACGAACCCACCAATAACCTCGACCCTCCATCACGTACCGCGGTCGGCACAGCACTGCACGGGTGGAAAGGCGCGATGATTCTCGTGAGCCACGATCCAGAATTCGTTGCCGAACTTGCGCCGCAACGAGTACTCATGATGCCAGAAGGCACGCTCGATTACTGGTCCAACGACTATTTAGATCTTGTCAGCCTCGCCTGATTTCTGCGCCTGCTCTGCCCGGGTTTTTGGTTTTGCGCGCGTGGGACAGCCCGTTTGGGCGTTCCGAGCGGATCAGAAAGTTGCGCATGCTTGACGTTTGGGCGTTTGGGGTGGAAACTGACGGCGTCGTCACATCGTCGCGACCAGGGGGTCATTGTTATGAAGCCAGCATCGAAGCTGCTCGGATGTGCGTTTGCAACGGTAATCGCCTTGTCGGCGTGTGCCTCTGATCCCGCAGCCGTGACGACCGAAACTCCCGTCAAGCAAGGTCTGGCAACGACTACCTCCGTTGAACAGCAACCACTGAGCGACAGTTTTCGCGGCGTGACGAAAGAGAAAATCAAAGTCGGAATCATGGTCATCGATCAGGATTGCATCAAAGATTTCGTTGATAGTTCTCGTGGCCCGCAGCAAGCAATCGCAGAGGCGTCGATTAGCTACATCAATGACAACGGCGGTGTGCTAGGTCGTGAAATCGAACCCGTGTTCAAGAAATACTGTCCAATCCCGGGACGGCAACCCGACCCACTGACACTGTGTACATCGTTGGCTGACGACGACAAGGTGTTTGCAGTCCTCGGAGTCTTCATCGACTTCAGCGGCGACGGCCAGAAATGCCTTACCAAGGACAAAGCGACGATCATGATCGGCCATGAGATCAACCAATTCATGATCGATGATTCGATACCTGGGCTTCTCTTGACTCCGGACTCCACGAAGGAAGGCGTCGCGTCAACTGCGATCAACCTCGCATACAAAGAGGGCAAGCTTGACGGACTTGTCGTTGCGACGTTGGGCGATCAGGACACCGCCGCCAAAGTGAACAAGCCGATCGTGCTCCCGCTACTCAAGAAACTAGGAGTTAAGACCGGATCCGCCGCAACGATCAGCATTACCGGCACCGATACCTCGGCCGCGCAGGCCCAAATGGACGGATTCGTTGAACGATGGAAGTCTGAAGACGTCGGCGCAGTGTTCATCTCCGGCAATCAGGCATCTGCAAAGCAGTTCGTGGAGAAAATCAAAAAGGAGCTTCCGGATGCATTGATAATCACTGATGTCTCGTCGGCAGCATCGCAAGCTCGCGATCTCACCAATGCGTTGAAAGGTACTGGTAGACCGAATCCCTATGAGGGCATGTTGAGTGCCGACGGACAGAGCGTTACCGACCGTTGGGACAACAAGAATGACCTTCTGAAGGAATGCGTACAGGCTTGGGAGGACGCATCGGGAACAACGTTGCTCGGGCCGGGCGAAGCAAAGAATGACAAGAACGGCGATCGCGAGGAGACCCACGTTGGGGTCACCGATTTCTGCGGCGAGCTATTGATGTTCAAGGTCATCGCGGAGCGCGCGGGCGGGAACCTCACCAATGATTCTTGGATCGCGGCCGTGAACAGTTTTGGCCCGATCAAGTTGGTGGCTACCGATTATGCGTCGCTGTGCACAGGCAAGTATTCGGCAGATGACGCGGCCCGACTGGTTTCGTTCGATTCCTCGTTAGGCAATCAGGGCGGCGAGTGGGACCCGATTACCGAGATTGGTGATTCATCAAACGGCGCGTGCAAAAAGTCGGCGTAGCCGTTGGTCCAAAAACCGACCGGTTGCTACAACGCAGTGTCGCTGCGCTCGATGGCGCGTTGATCGCTTCCGAGGTACGAGGCCACCACAAGCGAATTGCTTCTGATTTCTAGCGGGGTTCCTTCGGCGATCACTTGGCCGGCCTCAAGGCAGTAAATGCGGTCGCTGATTGCCATGATCATGGGCATGTCATGCTCGACGATCACTATGGTCGCATCAAGTTCTTGACGTACTCGCAGGATCAGTGGACCGAATGCTTCGGCTTCCCGCTGCGCTACGCCCGCGGTGGGTTCGTCGAGACAAATTACGCGTGGCTGTACGGCAAGCATCGCCGTGAGCTCAACGATGCGGCGGGTGCCGGTCGACAGCTCCGCGATGTACCTATCGCTGTAACGTCCCAAACCGAGGAAATCAATGAGTTCGTTGGCTTGGACCAGCCGCCGCTTTTCGCGCGATAGAGAAGCCGGAAGAGCGAGTGCACTGCTCCAAAATCCAGTCCGCTCGCGTGCTTCAAGCGCTAGCAGCACTGTTTCACGGACGGTCAGCTCTGGAAACAACGTTGCCGCTTGAAACGTCCGGCCTAGCCCGAGCTGCGCTCGCTGATGTGCCGACCGGTTGCTGACAGTTTGCCCAAGTAACTGCACCCCACCATTGCTCGCTACAAAACCACCAATCGCATTGAGCAGCGTCGACTTGCCCGCGCCGTTGGTCCCGATCAACCCAACGACTTCGCCGGGGGCGACGGCGATGGCGACATCGTGCACCGCTACGTTGCCACCGAATCGCACCGTTAACCCGTCGGTGCGCAATACGGAACCGTCGTGATTCGTGTGTGCCGCAACGGGATTGGCAAGAGATACCGAGCGCGGAGGTTCAACGCTGACCTTCGTAGGGCGATGCGGGAGCCGTTTGTCGAGCCAACGCAGGAACGAGTCGCGCGTGTAGAAGCCGATTTGTGTGAAGCCACCGGGGAAATACAGCAGCATGATTAAGAGACCCACGCTTGAGACGAACAGCGGAACTGTCTTGTTGGTAGGCCAAAATGATGGAATTCCGATAACCCACACCGCGCCAATCACTGCGCCGCTGAGGCTGCCAACTCCTCCGATTACTGCCATTGCAACTAACGCGAGCGAGTCAGTGACTAAGAAATATCGTTGCGTTGGTCCAAATGAAGTGTTGACTGCGCCAAGGATTGCTCCGCCGAGACCGGCGACGAATCCGGCGAGTGAGAATGCCATCAGTTTGGCGCGTGTCGGCGAGACGGTCATCGCTGCAGCCGCATGTTCGTTTTCGCGGACGCCGACAATGATGCGCCCAATTCCAGTGCGTTTGATGTGTCCAACGACAAGGAGAACCACAACCAAGACGGTGAGAGAAAAGTAGTAGTAGCCGCGGTTGTCGCCGACAAGTTTGAGTGGACCCAAGTCGGACCTCGGCACGCTGGTGTTCGATGATCCTCCCATGAAGAACGGTCGATTAAACACGTAGGTCTGGCACGCAATTGCAAATGCCACCGTGGTCGCGGCTAACAGAAGACCACGGACGCGAAGCGCACCGATGCCAACCAAGGTTGCGACTGCGCACGCAAGCGCGGCGCCAATGAGCAAGGTCCAAGGACACGAGATGGGCTGGAGCCGACCCCGCAGTATCCGAGTGGAACCCCAACCGATGTCGATCTGGAATCCTCTGGCTGCGGTGGCTGCCGAGAGCGCACCAATTCCAGCGAACGCCATTTGCCCGAGTGAAAGTTGGCCAGCCCAACCAGTCAGGATCACGACGGACACCGCGCACAGTGCGAATCCAAGAATTGATGACCACAGCAGATGGCGAGCAGATAGGTCTGTGGTGAGTGGGAGCGCGATCGCCATCGCGAGACCGATCCCGCCGATCGCAGTGGGTATGCGGCGCACCCACCAGATCTCGCGTAACCGCGCTGGGACTGTTGAGACTCTCGGCGCGAATTGAAAACTCTCGCCGCCTGCTTCACCGTCTCGGCTGTTACGCGCGACCAGCACGAGCACCAACACAAACGTAACGAAGTCCGCAACTGTGCCGTCTGTGAAGTTTTGGTAGAACAGTTGTTGTCCAACCCCGATTGCGATTGCGCCGCCGACGGCTTTGGGAAACGAACGCATTCGACCCAGAAGCGCGGCGGCCAATCCTTTCAGGAGCATGTTGGGCCCGATGGCCGAGATATCAGACGCGCCTTGGGCAGTTGCCTGCAGCATTAATACGAGCGCCGATAGTGCACCGGCCATTGACCAGACTGCCGTCGTTACCAGTTTTGGGCTGATGCCGGTGAGGCGGGCCAGATCGCTATTGGTCGCCGCGGCGCTCACGGATTCTCCGAACGCGGTGCGGCCGAGCAGCCACCACATAGCGATGGCAACGGCGGCCGCTAACCCCACGATCGAAATCTGATTCGCGGTGATCACGAGGTTGCCGCTTCGGTACTCACCCGTGAACGGCACAGGAAAATTGCTGGACGCTTGGCCTGTCTTGTAGCCAGGTACCCGCAGATAGATGATTTGACACAGTTGCGCAACGCCAATTGTCGCAACGAACAAGATCACTCGCGGGCTCTTCGAGAGTCGCCGGAGTACGAATACTTCGAGGACTGCGCCGGTGAGCGTTGCCACGGCCAGACAAACAATGAGCGAGGGCCAGTAGGGGAGGCCCTGCCTCGCGACCATGTAGCCCAATAGCGCCGTCGCTGGAAGCCCGATCGCGCCAGCGGCAAAGTTGATAACTCGACTCGATCGGTACACCAAGACGAGCCCAATCGCGACCAGCGCGATGGTCGCTCCGTTGACTACGCCTTTGACGAGCCCAGACAGGGTAACGATCGTTGCGATTGTCATCCGCCGTCGGCTCCGAAGAACACGGCGCGTGCAAGATCGTCTCGAGCCGCGAGTTCCTTCGCGTCGCCCTCGAAGCGCACCTCGCCTTTTTCCAGGAAGATTGCTCGATCCGAGATCGCGAGCGCGACGTTCAATGACTGTTCAACGATCACCATCGTCTGGCCTCGTGTCTTGAGCAATTCGATGATCTCGAGCAGACGCTGTACGACGACCGGCGCGAGGCCCAGCGACAATTCGTCGATGAGCAACACTTCCGGGTCATGCATCAGCACCCGAGCCAATGCCAGCATCTGTTGCTGGCCACCCGAGAGGCTCCCAGCCGTTTGCGCACCGCGCTCCGACAATTCAGGGAAGATTTGCAGCACTTCCTCAATCTTCGATTGCTGTTGATCGGTGTTGTTTTCGAGCATCCGCGCGCTCACTGCGAGGTTTTGCCGTACGGTGAGCGCGGGAAAGACTCCCTTGCCGCCGGGAAGCTGCATGACGCCGAGTTTGCAACGAGCCTCCGGTGCTACGTATGTCATGTCTCGACCATTGAGTCGGACTACGCCACGGTCGGGGACGCCGAGCCCACTGATACACCGAAGGATGGTGCTTTTTCCAGCGCCGTTCGTGCCGAGTAGCGCGAGGGTTTCGCCTCTACGAACTTCGAAGTTGACGTCGAACAGCACTTGTACGGACCCGTACGAATAGTCAACATTTGCAACTTGAATGACTGGTGTCGCCGCGCCGGATTCGTTGCGCTTTGTGAATTCCTCTTGCTCTTCAAGTAGTTCTTCGACAACCAGCGAAAGGTCGTTGCGTATGAAGCGAGCACCGTTCAACAAAAGCAGTCCGCCAGTGACGCTCGTTGGTAAGCCCAATGCGATAACGGTGCCACGCGTGCCGATTGCGTCGGTGAGAAAGTTGGCCACGATGCCGCCGCCGAATCCGCCGATCAAAAAGATGTACATGGTGGAGAGCGAGGCCCCCATCCCCCTGAGCTTGTATGGGCACACGGCCTGCATCACCGGCCCGACCATTGCAAACGCGGACGTCGTGAGCACCGACTGAGGGATCCCAAAGATCGCAAACCAGATGATGCTGTCCGTCGAGAATTGCAATGGTGTGAAAATTGCTGACGGAATGATCATTGCTCCGACGAGGGCGAGCGCCTTTGCTGGATCCTTTCGGTAGACACGATCGAAATAGCGTCCGACGAAAGGCAACAACGGAAGTGCTGCGATGCCGATCAAGCTGCCAAGAATGCCGCGTTCCATCAAGCTGAGATCGAATTTCTTTTCGACGTAGAGGTTTGTCAGCGGACCCACGGAAAACAACCCGAAGCCCAGCGCGCAAAACGCAACGAGTACCGAGCGGATTGTTCGTATCTTTTTCAGGCGAGCAAAGGCAGATTCCATCGAAATAGGCATCGGTTCGGCGTCTTCATTTACTTCCCCAATGACTTCGAACTTCTCGAATTGTCCGCGGGGTGGTTCTTTGAGCGAGAAGGCCGCGAAGGCGCATACAGCAACGGGTAAACCGAGAATGAGCCAAGCCCACCGCCAACCATCCGGACCGCCGGCAGCGTTGGCGATGACAGCAACGAGTATCGGGCTGGCCTGGCCTACTAGACCATGGGCTGCCATATTGCCTGCGGCCGCCATTCGAGCGCGAACTCCAATTGGGTAGTTGTCAGCCAGCAGTGATCCGTGCACTGTGATCGTGCTCGCTTTGCTGAGGCCGCTCGCGAGGCGCGTCCAAAACAGCGCGAAGGCGTTGGGCGCCAGACCTGACAAAAACACGAAGCCGCCAAATGAAAGCGCCGACATACCAACCAACGGCGTCCGTTTCACACGGTCTGCCAGCCAACCCATAGGCACTGCACCCAGCACGAAAAACGCCGCACTCGCGGTTGCGATGAACACGATGGTGCCTTCGCTCACGTTCAGACTGCGCCGCATCTCGGGTGCGAGCAGGCTCATCGCGGCGCCTTCGAGTTCGTCTAGTGCGCTGATGAGCGTCAGGACGATAAACATCGCGGGGCCGCCGGTCTTGAGACCCTCTCGCAACGTGATTGGTTCGGAGTTCACGCCGGGTAGCAAGTCGTCGGGGAATATCACTTGCTCGCGTGCAGCGTCTTGTGCCGCCTGGCGGCGCGCTTCTTCTTCGAGCACAGCGGCAGCGAGCGACGCGGCTGACTCGGTTGCTCCTCCATCGTGGAGCTCTGTCACATGCGTCCCCTCGGATCGAATGTCGGGACCGACTCTACAGAGTTCTGACGATCATGTCAGGTGGAACAACCGGACAATTGGCGAAGGCCCGCGGCAGGCTCAGTGGGTGCGCATGTAGTTCGTATAAACGGGCGCCATTCGCTTCGCTGTGGATTCTGGCAACGGCACGATGGTGCCAAGTGAGCGAGCACCCCACACGATCTCGGCGGTGCGCTCGACCAGGGTTGAAAGCTTGAGGCAGTCTTCGGGGTGCTTGCCCACTGTGAGTAATCCGTGGTTCGCCATCAGCACGGCAGCGCGGTCGCCGACATGGCGGGCCACTTCGACTCCGAGTTCCTTGCTCCCAGTCATCTTGTACTCGGCTACTTCGACGTCGCCGCCGATGTAGACGTGCACCTCTTCGATGACGCATGGAATAGGTTGGCGAGTGACTGCGAACATCGTTGAGTATTTGGCGTGACAATGCATGACCGCATTGATGTCATCGTGGGTGCGTAGACATTCAAGGTGAAGGTCCTTTTCGCTCGTCGGCGACCGATGGCCTTCAACTACGTTGCCGTCGATATCGCAAACCACGAGATCCTCGAGAGTCATCGTCTCGTAGGCAAGTGATCCGGGCGTGAGCACAACATTGCCGTTTGGAAGCCGAGCGCTGAGGTTGCCAGAGGTACCTTCGACGAGGCCGTCGGCGATCATTTTTTTGGCGACCAAGAGGAGCATCGCTCGCGTTGCTTCATCAGTGAGCTTGACAGCCATTAGCCGAGCACCTCGGGGTTGACGCAGTAGAGGGGCCGCTCGCCATTGAGGATGCGTTGCACATCGGCCGACACCATCAGGGCTTGATTCGCTTCGACGTTGTAGGTGGCGCCGCCGATGTGCGGCGTGAGCACAACATTGTTCATTGCTTGCAGCGGGTGATCAGTGGGGAGGTTTTCGCCTTCGAAATGATCCAGCCCCGCGCCGCTGAGGTGGCCGGCTTGGAGCGCGGCAACGAGCGCGTCGGTGTCGTGGAGCATTGCTCTCGCACTATTGATGTACACGCTGCCCTGGGGCATCAATGCGAATTGCGCAGTCCCCATCAGGCCTTGAGTTTCGGGCGTGACAGCCGCGTGCATGCTCACGGCGTTGCAATGGGGAAGCATTGTGTTGAGGTCGTTATGTGTGGCGTCCGGGTTAAAGGGGTCGTAGCTGAGCACGTGCATGCCAATTCCTTCGAGACGCCATTTCGTTGCGCGACCGACCGCGCCGAGCCCCACCAGACCGATCGTCTGACCGGCGAGTTGCCACGCTCGGTAACGCTGGTACGGAATCACGCCGTTGGCGTACACCTGACCGCCGCGCACGTCGGCGTCCGCTGGCGAAACCCAGCGGTTCACAGAGAACAACAACGCCAGGGTCATTTCGGCTACGGCGTCGGCGTTGCGGCCCGGCGCGTTCAGCACTGGTATTCCTGCTGCGGTTGCGGCGGGGATGTCGACGTTGTTGGGATCGCCGCGGCAGCTCCCGATCAGGCGTAGCTGCCGTTCGAATACGGGGCCCTTCACTTGATCGGATTCCACAATCAAGATGTCGGCACCTTCAGCGTCGATTCGGTCCGCGAGATCGGCAGCCCGATATACCCGCAACGGCCGGTGTTCGATCCATGGGTCATAGATCACTCGGGCGATGGCCTTCAGCGTGTCCATGCCGTCGCCTCGGAAAGGGGCCGTGACGAGCGCGGTCGGAACTTGGTCCGAGTTGGTCTCGGGCGTGGTGGCGGGTGCGGTGGCGTGGCGGTCTGGAAGCGATGCAGATTCGGAGGCAGTCATCGAATGGAGTCTGCCACGCACCTGACACCTCAGTCACCTCCCACCATTCGCGGTTCTGATCCGCAAGGAGCGCCCGTAGGGGACTCCCCACGCGCGCAAAACGTGAGGCATCGCCGACCACCAGAGTTCTGATCCGCAAGGAGCGCCCGTAGGGGACTCCCCACGCGCGCAAAACGGCCATTCGACGGATCGATGTCGCACCCCGTCACTACCGTTGCCGCCCTTCCCTTCAAGCGCAGTGAGTAGATAGGGAAGGTTGGAAATGTCCGAACCCGGAGCAGTTGCAGCGGTATTGGCAGGCGCGAAACATCACCATGGTCTGATTCGCCGTGGTGAGGCGTACGCCGGCGGGCTGAGTTCGAAGGTATTGCGATCGCTCACCCGAAACGGAGTGGTGGAACCGGTCGCGCCGCAGATCATGCGGATCTGTGGGGCACCCGACACCTGGGATCAGCGCGTGTTGATTGCAGTCTGGGCGGGGGGTTCGCAGTGTTGGGCCACAGGAGAAACTGCGGCGGCGTTGCACAGTTTCGACGGCGTCTCATGCGCGGATGTGGTCCACGTGGTCGTGGCCGAGCAAGGCCGAGGCTATCGGCGTACCGGCGTTAGGGTGCACGCGACGAGTGTCGTGCTGCCCGAAGATCGCAGTTTCGTGCGTGGCATTCCTTGCCTCGATCCGATACGGACCTGGTTGATGCTTGCCGCATCTGTGCCTCAGGACCGCCTTGAGGAGCTTCTCGATGCCGCTGAGCGCGACGGCAAGATCCGCAGGGACGATCTTGAGCGACGACTGTCGCGGCTCCAAGTATCTGGACGCAACGGCACTGGCATCGCTGCGAGTCTTCTCCACGATCGTGAGCCGATTGGAAGCGCGCCGACCAACCCATTTGAGCGACGCTTCGTTCGGCCGATGGAAGCGTCAGAGCTTGGCGGTGGAGTTTCGCAGTATCAAGTAAGGCGCGGCGATGGACGGATGGCGTTCATCGACTATGCGTGGCCGGAACTGCAATGCGGCGTCGAACTCGATGGGCACGTAGCTCACGCCACCCGAGCGCAGCGCAGTTCTGACAACGAACGACAGCGGGCCATCCAAGACGCTGGATTCGAGCTCATCCGGTTTACCTGGGAGGAGTTCAGACACTCACCAGAGGCGGTTGCTGCGTCGGTGCGGACCATGCTGGTTCGACGGAATAGAGGTTTTGCGCGCGTGGGAGCGCCCGTATGGGCACTCCCAGAGGATCAGAAGCGATGGGAGTGGGTTGAGTTGGGTTGAGGGTGCGGTACGGTGACGGGTTTCGACTATGGCGATTCACTATGCCCACGATTCTGAACACGTAGTTCTCATTACAATCGACCGCCCCGAGACCCGTAACGCCGCGGACATGGAGCACTTCAAATTGTTGCGCGAAGCCTGGGATCGTTTTCGCGACGACGATCAGGCTTGGGTTGCGATCATCACTGGCACCGGCGAGTCCTTTTTTAGCGGAGCCGACCTCAAGACCTATATCCCCGAGATCACCAAGTTGAGCAAACAGATCACACAAGGCGGGGCCACCGAAATCAACGGGTATCGCCTCGACGATGGCAGCAAGGCGGTGTTGCGCAACTACGAACTCAACAAGCCGGTCATCGCCGCCGTGAATGGATTTTGCACCGCAGGGGGCATGGAAATGCTTGGCGGCACCGATATCCGAGTCGCGTGTCCGGAAGCGAAGTTTGCAGTGATGGAACCGAAACGCGGTCTGTTCGCTGGCGGCGGAACCACGGTGCGGTTGCCCCGGCAAATATCGTGGCCGCTCGCGATGGAGTTCTTGCTCTGCGCCGACCTCATCCCTGCGCAACGGGCCCATGAGATGGGATTACTCAACGCGGTTGTACCGAGGGAACAGCTCCTTGATACTGCACGCGAATTTGCGCAACGCATCGTGGTGAATGCACCGCTCGCGGTGCAAGCCACGAAGCAAAGTGCACTCGCGGGGTTGTATCACGATGAGGATGAAATCAAGACCGTGCGGTCCGCGATCAAGTCGATTGCCGCGACTCTTGAAGACGACAGTGAAATCAAACGGATTCTGAATCAATTGGCCAAAAACTTGCGGACTGCGTTCGAAAACGAGTCGAAGTTGGCGAATGAGATCTTCGCGACTGAAGACGCCAAGGAAGGGCCGAAAGCATTTGCCGAAAAGCGCGCACCACGATGGGCCGCCCGCTAGCCGCTGTAGTTGACGGAGCCACAATGACGAAACAACTGTGCGTAGTCGGCGTCGCCACGCAAACGTGGCATCCCGAAACGACAGGAGTCGCAGGCGCGCCCGAACCCCTCATCATGTGGGAACAGGTGGTGCGCGACGCGATTGGCGATGCACACGCCAAGAGTGACCAGCAGTTGTTTGATCGCATCGATGCCCTAGAGATTGTGTACTGCCAAACCACGCAATACGACGACGCGCCGCAGCGGCTCGCCGACGCGCTCGGCATCGATCCGAAGCGAAAGCACTACAGCGGAGTTGGTGGCACGACACCGCAACAACTAGTGAACTCGACGGCGACACGGATGCTCGCGGGCGATCTCGATGTCGCAGTCATCGTGAGCGGAGAGGCATTGGCAACGCAGCAGCGATTGAAAAAGGCTGGCGACAAACCGAGTTACTCCTACCGGCCTCAGGATAGGCGGGCATTTCCGTGGGAGGCCCCGTTTCACCCGGCTGAGGTAGCGCATGAGGTGTTCCAAGCATGGTTGACGTTTGCGTTGTTCGACAACGCTCGGCGCGCCAAGCTGGGCGTCGGACTAGATACGTACCGGCGAGCAATCGGCGAATTATTGAGTCCGTTCACCACAGTCGCAGCTGCCAACCCAGACGCTTGGTACCGCACCCGGAGAACGGCGCAGGACATCGCGACTGTGCGCGCCGACAACCGGCTCGTGGGGTATCCCTACACGAAGTACATGATTTCGGTGATGGACGTGGATATGGCCGCCGCACTTGTAGTGGCTACCGATGACGCGGCAGAGGCACTAGGCGTACCCAAAGAGCGGCGGGTGTACCTCGAAGGGTGGGGGTACGCGACGGATCCGGTGTACGTCGCCGAACACGCCGATTTCGCTGGCAGCCCCGCGATGCGAGCGGTCACCAACGCCGCACTTGCGGGGGCGGGTTGCGGTGTAGATGACATTGAACACTTCGATATTTACAGCTGTTTTCCATCGAGCGTCCACTTCGCGCTCGATGCAATGGGCGTAGCCTCGCACGACAGTCGGGGCTTCACGGTGACCGGTGGCCTTCCCTACCATGGCGGTGCCGCGAGTGGGTATATGACCCATTCGATCGCCGCGATGGCTCGGAGAGTACGGGAGTCGCAAGCCGCCGGCATGCTCACTGGTGTGGGTATGCATATGACTAAGCATGTAGCAGCTGTGTACCGCTCGAATCCGCGACACAGCCGCCCGCCCGACGACGCGCAATTGCAAACCGAGGTGGAACGCGTCGCGCCGGCGTTGGCAATTCGAGATTTCCCTCAACCGTACGAAAGCGGATTCCTCATCGCCAAGTTGGTCACCTATTCGGTTGTACATGGACGCGACGGAACGCCGACTCACGGAGTCGCGGTGTGCGATCTAGACAATTCGACCCGTGCATACGGGTGGATTGACGACCTCGATCTCCTCGCGGAGCTCGAAACGACGGAGCTCATTGGCACCGAGGTGCAGCTGCGGCCAACGGCGGTTGAATCGCGGCTTGGTCCCATCATCAAAAATATTCTCCGCAGACGTTGACAGGAACGCCACCACTTCCGTAGGTTGCCTCGCTATAGTCCCGCCCGTGACTCACGTCACAGTGTTGTCACCCTGTTTTTGCAACAACTTCACACTGTTAATCCATTCAACCAATCCAAAGCGGCACCCACGCCGGGTGCCACGAGGGGGATCTCGTGACCAATCGTTATCGTGTTCGTTTCGCCAAAGGAGTAGCCGCGGTTCTCTCCGCGGGCCTGCTCGCCGCAGCTTGCGGCAGCGATAAACCCGGAACCCCAGACTCGACGAACAAGCCTACGTCGGGCACCGTCGGCGAAAAGCCGACGGACAAGAAGCCTCAGCCGGGCGGCGAGATCAGCTACGGGCTGGAGGCTGACACAGCTGGCGGCTATTGCTTGCCCGAGGCACAGCTTGCTATCGCTGGCATCCAAGTTGCTCGTGCCGTGTATGACACGTTGATGATCCCCAATGCGGATGGCGAGATCACACCAAACCTTGCCAAATCAATGACTGCTAACGCAGACAACACCGAGTGGACCATTGAACTCCGTGAAGGAATCGTGTTCCATGATGGCACGAAGCTCGACGCCGAGATCGTGCGTGACAACTTGCTGGCCTACGCCGGTCTTTACGCGGCGCGAAGCCCACTGTTGTTCAAGTTTGTGTTCGGCGAGTACACCAAGGGTGTCGAAACAACCGGGCCGCTTACGGTGAAAGTCACGCTGAACAAGGCATGGCCTGCATATCCGTGGTTCCTCTACGGCAGTGGCCGCATCGGAATCTTGGGTCGCGCGCAACTCGACGATGCTGCGACGTGTAACAAGAACGCCATCGGAACTGGCCCCTTCGCATTGAAAGAGGCGGTACCGAATCAACGCGTCGTCGTCGAAAAGAACGCGAGCTATTGGCAAAAGGACGCCGATGGCGTTCAACTGCCGTATCTCGACAAGATCACCTTTGTGCCGCAAGAGATTGAAGCCGATCGTTTGACTGCATTGAAGGCCGATGACCTCCAGATCATGCACACGTCGAGCAGCAACAACATCGACGATTTGCGGACGTTAAGCAAGGATGGCACCCTCGCATCGATTGAGTCGAACAAGTTCGGCGAGGTCAGCTACCTATTGTTGAACGGCACGAAACCACCGTTCGACAACATCAAGGCACGGCAAGCGGTTGCTTATGCGCAGGACCGCCAACTCGGCAACGAACGCCTGAGCCGTGGTATCGCCGCGCTCGCGCAAGGACCGTACGCCCCGGGTACCCCAGGCTTCCTTGAGGATGCCGGGTACCCAGAGTACGACCTTGCGAAGGCAAAGTCGCTGGTCGCCGAGTACAAAGCCGAGACTGGCAACGATATCGAATTCACCTATACGTTCAGCTCCGACCCTGAGGGCGTACGAACTGCCGAATTCCTGCAAACACTGATGAAAGAAGCGGGTATTACGGTTAATCTCAATCCTGTTGGCGACCAAAGCACGCTGATCAACCTTGCAATCGGTCGTGGACAGCAGGCGATTGGCTGGCGTAACCACCCAGGCGGAGACCCGGACACGAACTACGTCTGGTGGCACTGCGATGCCAAAGAAGGTCCATGTGACAACCTCGTCAACTTCGGCGGTTGGAACGACCCGGAGATCAACGCGTTGCTCGAGCAGGGCCGGGCATCTGCCGACCAAGCAGAGCGCAAGACGATCTACGAAAACCTGAACCGCGAATTTGCAAAGAAGCTGTGGAACCTCTGGTCGAACTACACCAATTGGTCCATCGCATCGAGTCCGAAGGTCCACGGCATTCTTGGGCCGCCGCTTCCCGACGGTTCGAAGCCATCGGACGGTTTGGCAACCGGACACTCCTTGCTCGGTCTCTGGATCGAGCAGTAAGTCACGGCCGTGGAACCCGGTAACAGATTTCGAAAGGACGCATCGTGACATGGCTGTTACGTCGAGTTGCCCAGCTCGTCGTGGTTGTCTTGGTCGTTACGTTCTTCGCTGCAATCCTGACGAGTCTGTTACCGGGTGACCCGGTCAAAACCATCGCACCATTTGCAACGCCGCAAGATCGTGCCCGAATCTCCGAAGAACTAGGGCTCGACAAAAATGTCATCTCCCGTTACGTCGATTGGGCCGGGAACTTCTTCACCGGCGACATGGGCACTACGTATGCGGGTGCGGGGCTCCAAGGCGATTCGATCTCGGCGCGGGTGCGCGAGAGCTTGCCTACATCGCTGACGATCGTGTTTTACGTGCAATTCCTTACGTTGTTGATCGCGCTGCCGCTGGGCGTATTTTCCGCATACCGCCAAGGGTCATTGTTCGATCGGGGGGGCAACGGCATGGCGTTCGCTCTCGTCGCCTTGCCGACGTTCGTGCTCGCGGCATTGCTAAAATTCTGGCTAGGTTTGAAACTCGACTGGTTCCCGACGCAGGGCTATACCAAGATCGGCGACGGAATCGGCAATCATTTCAAATCGGTTGCGATGCCGGTGATGACATTGATGGTGGGTCAGATAGCTATCTATTCCCGCTTGTTGCGTAGCGACATGATCTCGACCCTGCAAGAGGACTACATCCTCATGGCGAAAGCCAAAGGGATTCCAAGCCGGCGTATTTTGTGGCGCCACGCGCTTCGTCCATCTAGTTTGACGTTGCTTACTGTTGCTGGCCTCAACATCGGGGCTCTAGTGAGTGGCGCCCTCATCGTTGAACGCATTTTCAAAATCGACGGAATCGGCTGTTTGATCTATACCGCAGTCGGACAACGCCAATACATCGCGATTCAGAGCTACGTCGCCGTGATTGCCATCTTGTATGTCGTCATCAACTTCCTTGTTGACATGCTCTATTCAGTGCTCGACCCCAGGATCCGCAATGTCTGAAGTCGCGCCGATGACGGAAGCCTCACCCGAGCCCACACAGGAGGAGGAGGAGGCGACGAAACGAGGCCTTGGAATCGCAGCGTGGCTGGCTATTGGTTGGCTGGGCTGCATGGTGTTTCTTGCGGTGTCAGCCTCGTTTCTGCCACTTGACGATCCAATCAATGGTTCGATTCGTGAGACACCCGGCGTGAGCTATTTCACTGAGGGTCACATCTTCGGCAACGATCTTTTGGGTCGCGACACACTTGCGCGCGTGGTCGTTGGCACCTCGACCTCGTTATCGATCGCAGCGTTGTCGATCGGGTTCGGCACGCTCATCGGCGGATTTGTAGGGCTGGTTGCCGGGTATGTCGGAGGCAGGATTGGTACAGCGCTGTCGGCGATGTTTGACATCCTGCTTGCCTTCCCTCCGCTGCTGCTTGCCTTGACATTGGTTTCTGTACTCTCGCCGGTTACAGAAACCGACCCGCCGTCTCGTATAAAACGGATGCTGGTCGTCGCGTTGGCAGTGGGTCTCGTTTCAATTCCTATCTTGGCGCGCATCACCCGCGCCAACGCGCTCAGTTGGTCGCAACGCGAGTTTGTAATGGCCGCGAAGTCTCAAGGCGCAAAACCGTTTCGTATCATGTTGCGTGAAGTGCTTCCTAACGTTGTGCCGGCAATGCTGTCAGTAGCTTTACTCGGGCTTGCGAGCGTAATTATCGTGGAAGGTGGGCTCGCCCTCTTCGGGTTGAGCATTAACCCTCCCGATCCGTCGTGGGGAAACATGGTCGCGTCTCAGGTCGATGATCTTGGAGAAACACCCCACGTGTGGATTGTGCCGTCGGTATTTATCTTTTTGTCGGTGATGTCGCTCAACCTGCTCGGCGACGTGGTTCGAGACAAATTCGCTGTACGAGAGGCCGCGATTTGAACATCGATCGACCAACCCAATCGGTGGATACAGCACTGAGTGTGCCGATGCTCGAAGTGAAAGATGTCCGAACTTCATTCAAGACCGATCGTGGCTTGGTGAAAGCCGTCGATGGCGTTTCGTTCACGTTGGAGCGTGGCGAGACGCTTGGAGTGGTTGGCGAATCGGGCTGCGG
>SXGS01134926.1_pt1 | contig 109734 bp, 94 predicted proteins | sample 3174681 | NCBI WGS metagenome assembly SXGS01 (sample SAMN11356861, study PRJNA531348) | freshwater metagenome | isolation source: freshwater sample F1-80 | place: China: Fuxian Lake, Yuxi | collected 2017-12-25 | reverse complement strand
TTAACAATCCTTTTAAAAAAAGAATTATTGTAACATCTTGGAGAGGTAACCCATCTTTCAATGTTAAATCAAGACACAAAGGTTATTTAAGTAATTATACATCCGGTGTAGATGGTGTTTACCAAAGTTGGTATGCTTAAATAGATACAATAGTTTAAAAAATTATATTTAATATTAGAAACTAAATAACAAATAATATGAAAGAAGACGATTTCGAACCTATGGATGATTCAGAACTTGATGATTTAGAATCTAACCCATATCCCTACCCTCTTGATGAGGACGAAAAACAATTAATGGAGTTAATGAACGGAAGACCTCCAGAAAACGAAGAGGAAGAAGAAATAGTTAAAGAACTTAAACAAATGGAAAAAGATGGGATAGTGCCTTACATCCCCAGTAACTAACCCTCTTTAGCAGCACTGAACCGCCACTTTTGCCAAACCCGTGTTAGTGGCTGCCCGTCTTTCGGTCAATGGTCTGTCGTGTCGAGTTTGCAATGTCCTTGTCTGTTTATTTTGTTTCTATAATTTTTACTTCGTCTATTGTTATATCGTAAAGTTTATAAACTAATTCGTCAATTTTCTTTTCCTGTTCGCTGCTGTCTTTGTCTTGTTGTTTTAGTGAAATGATTTTGTCAACCAAATTAATGAATGGAGTTTGTTCCTTTTCAGAAATAACCTTTATTGGTATTTTCTTTACTTGTGCAATTCTAATTTTTGGAAATACATCTGTGTCTGCTTTGAATTCAGATTGATAGAAAAACTGCGTCAATTTGCTGCAAAGAACCGCTATTATAAATTTGGGAGAGATGCCTTTGTTTGGAATTATTGAATATAATGACCGAGTTGATAAAAGTAATTTATCTAAATAAACGCAAGTAATTGAAGAACCAGTTTCTCTAATTAATACTCTTTCCTTTTTAAAATAATCTAAATCGCCCTTTATAAATTCATCATACGTTTCTTGGTCGATAAATCTTATGTTCTTAACATTATATTTTTCAATGTCTTCACCTGTAATCAATTGGAATTTGGTCTTTGTTTTTAAGGTTTTGTCTTTGCCAATCTCTAAACCTCTTTGAATTTTTGAAATATCACCAAGTAGTTTAGTGTTCGATTTCATTTTCTTTGAAATCGGATTTGTTACAAATAAATCTTCCCAATTTACGTCATTAGGATTTGGTTTATTTATGAAAAATGTAATAGCTGTTGGCATTGCAACACCCTCAAATACATTGTCGCCTTTATCTTCAATAATCAAGTCGGAAGTTTCTTTCAATAAGAAGTCCTGTAGAGTTTTAAATTTCAATCTATTAAAGTGATGTTCAGCGTTGGCAAGTATTTTATGAATCTGGTGATTGATTGAACTAGCAGCATGGTGTTTATAATTCACCATTCTTCCTTCTTTCATCCACATTTCACGCGGACATGTAAGACCAGTGAATACATCTTTGCGTTGTGCTCGGTAAATGACTCGGAACACGATGGGGGATTCACCATTATGGTATGCTCGGCTGGCCTTGAGCATGAAATTGAAATGGATTTCAGTTGGCCCCTTTTTGTTTGTACTCATTTTTATGCTGTTAAAGGTGTAAAAATCATATTATTACAACCAATTCAGCGATGCTAAATGAAGCAGAAAACAGCAAAATAGTACATACACGTGTACTCGGTTTTTGTGCTCCGCAAGTGCTCGGCAACCATGCATTATTGTGCATTTATTTGCTTTTTATTGCAAACAAAAGAGCCTGATAATCAACAATGTTCTTGATTTTCAGGCTCTTACTGTGGTGTGGGCCGGGATCGAACCGGCGACACAAGGATTTTCAGTCCTTTGCTCTACCGACTGAGCTACCGCACCATCCTTATTTCGGGCAGCAAAAATAGAAGTTCCTGTCGAAAGAAGGAAAACTATTTCAAAAAAAAGTGGCTAACTCAATTCGTAATTTCTATACAATCTTCCTTTATTAGAGCTTCGCCTTGGAGGCGGAGTAGAATTTGTGCTACTGTTATCACATCTTTTTGGCAATAAGTAACAATGCGCTTCAGATTTTTGTCGTTCCAATACACACTCCAAACCATGCTACCGTCGATATCGTCTTTTGGTGTAGCAATTCCCAAAGTTTGTGCCAATAAATTTAAGGAAGTATAATTTTTATAATCGCCAAATTTCCAAAGTTCCAATGTGTCAAAATGATTTACTTCCCATGGTTTTTTACCGGCAATATTTAAAATAGACGGCAGTGGAATTTGATTAATTACCAATCGCCGACACAAGTATGGGAAATCAAATTCTTTTCCATTGTGTGCACATAAATATTTCTGTTCGCCATGCATCCATTTATTCAGCATTTGACAAAAAGCGGTAAGTATTATTTTTTCATCATCTCCAAAAAAAGATTTTACTATTATTTTTTTTGAAACACCGCCTCCTTGAATAAAACCACAACTGATACAAATTATTTTTCCAAATTCGGCATAAATACCTGCACGATGATAAATGGTTTCTGTGCTTTCTTCTTCGTGATATTTTAGTAGCGATGCGGATTTTGTGTCCCACAATTCTTTCCAATCTTTTGGCAAAGAATGGTAATCCGAAAACTGCGGAACAGTTTCAATATCTAAAAATAAAATATGAGATAACGGAGCAATCACACATTAAATTACAAAATAAAAATGATTGCATCAAAAACAAGCAATTGAGAAAGGAAGTTTGGTTACAAAAATTTATCTCCTTTGTTTCTTTTTATTTCTGCAACATATTCTTTCAGCTCTTGTTCTTTTTCTCTTTTGCAAATCAACAAAACATCATTTGAATCGACCACAATAAAATTATCCATTCCTTGCAGCACCATTAGTTTTGAATCGGATGCGTGTACAATACATTTAGTTGCATCCACAATCATTACATTATTTCCAATCACGGAGTTTTCGAAATAATCTTTTTCCATGTTATCCCATACGCTGTTCCAAGTTCCGAGATCGCTCCATCCAAAAGCTGCCGGAATGACGAAAACATTATCTGCTTTTTCCATTATGCCAAAATCAATAGAAATATTGGTGCATTGCGAATAAATTTTTTCTAAAGCAGTAGCTTCTTTTGCTGTGTTGAAATTTTCTTTTTCAGCATTAAAAATTTCAAAAATTTCAGGAAGATATTTCTCAAATGCAATAAGAATTGATTTTATTTTCCAGATAAAAATGCCGGCATTCCAAAGAAAATCGCCACTGGCCAAAAAAGTTTTTGCTAATTCAAGATTCGGCTTTTCGGTAAATGTTTTTACTTTATAAACTTCTGTTGCTGTTTCTACCTCATTGTATTGAATATAACCATAACCTGTATTGGGGTGGTTTGGTTTTATTCCCAAAGTAATTAGTGTGTTATTTTTTTCTGCAAAATCTATAGCTGTTTTAGAAGTGGCAACAAACGCTTCCGTATCCAACACCAAATGATCGGCTGGCGCAATTATCAAATTTGCATGGGGGTCTTTTAGAAATAATTTAAATGAAATATAGGCTACACAAGGCGCTGTATTTTTTCTGGAAGGCTCACCTAAAATATTTTCATTTACTATATTCGGCAACTGTTTTTTTACAATTGGAATGTATTCTTCGGAAGTGACAATGAAAATATTTTCTGCCGGAACTAATTTTAAATATCGATCATAAGTTTGCTGAATTAATGTTTTTCCCGTGTTTAAAATATCAAGAAATTGTTTGGGAAAATTGACGCGGCTCATTGGCCAAAATCTGCTTCCAATTCCGCCAGCCATTATTGCAACGTATGTATTTTTATTCATGTTGATTTCTTAAATCAATCCTTCGCGGATTAAATCGTGTAAATGTACAAAGCCAAGATATTTTCCGTTTTCCGTTACGGGTAATTGCGTAATGGAGTTTTTTCGCATCATATCTAATGCAACTACGGCTAATTCATCAGATCCGATTGTTTTTGAATTTTTTGTCATTAGCATTGCCGCTGTCATGTTTTCAAGTGAATTGTTTTTCTCCAACATTCTTCGAAGGTCACCGTCGGTAATAATTCCTAAAAGTTTATTTTCATTATTCACCACAGCCGTTGCTCCCAATCTTTTCGATGATATTTCTACAATTACTTCTTTTAAAGAATTTGTTTCAAAAACTTGTGGTTTTTCATTGTTTTTATAAAGATCAGCCACACGCAAGTATAATTTTTTTCCAAGCGCACCACCAGGATGATAACGTGCAAAATCATCGCTACCAAATCCTTTTAAATCAATCAAACATACTGCCAAAGCATCTCCCATTACCAATTGTGCCGTGGTGCTAGTCGTTGGAGCAAGATTGTTAGGACATGCTTCTTGTGCCACCGTTGTATTTAAGATAATGTCTGCGTTTTTTGCTAAATAAGAATCTACATTACCAACCATTCCAATGAGGATGTTTTTTTTATCTATGGCCGATCCAAAATTTTTGATTAATGGGACCAAAATTTTTATTTCAGGACTTTCTCCACTTTTACTAATAAGCAATACTACATCGTCTTTTTGAATCATACCCAAATCGCCATGAATGGCATCGGCAGCATGTAAAAAAATTGAAGGCGTTCCTGTTGAATTGAGTGTTGAAACAATCTTTTGTGCAATGATGGCGCTTTTGCCAATACCGCCAACTACAAGCCGGCCATTCATTTCAGCAATTGTGTGTACTGCTTTTTCAAAAGCATCGTTGATGAAAGGTGATAAGTCGTTTATGGATTGCGCTTCTAACGCAATAGTTTTTTTTGCTAGTAGTTTTAAGTGAGTTGTCATTTTAAGTGTCAAAAATATAGATTTGTTAAAGATTAATCATCAGTCAAAAAGAATAGTTAATTCTTAGTTGGTCTTCCGTTTCATTTTTTGCATTTCGTAAATTTGTCAACTTCGTAAAAAAAACAATAATTAGGGACATTTTCAATAAAAAGTGTATCTTAAGGAAATCTATTTTATTGAATCTTGAAGAAAAGAACGGAACAATGACTAAATCAAAATTGCAAGCGACTGCGAAAAAGAAAGAAACGCCGCCAAAGAAATCAGTTAAAAATGTAAAAGAAGGTGTGAGCAAAAAAAATCACAATCTTCACGTAGCACTAAAAAACTATTTTGGATTTGATTCCTTTAAAGGAAATCAAGAAAAAATTATTGAATCGTTGTTGGCGGGGAAAGATATACTTGTAATAAAACCAACAGGAGGGGGAAAAAGCTTGTGCTATCAATTGCCAGCACTATTAAGCGAAGGTGTAACTATTATTGTCTCACCTTTAATTGCATTAATGAAAAATCAAGTTGATTTAATTCGTAGCTATGGCAATAATGATGAAATTGCACATTTTCTTAATTCTACTTTAACAAAAAAAGAAGTAACGCAAGTTCATGATGATTTGAAATCGGGAAAAACAAAAATGCTTTATGTTGCACCCGAAACGTTGACAAAACAAGAAAACTTGGACTTTTTCAGCGATTTGAATATTTCTTTTTTTGCAGTTGATGAAGCACACTGTATTTCGGAGTGGGGGCATGATTTTAGACCCGAGTATCGGCGCTTGCGCGAAATGATGATTCAGATCAATTCCGATATTCCAATTATTGCACTTACTGCAACGGCAACGCCAAAAGTTCAAAGTGATATTGTTGAAAACCTCAATCTTAGAAATCCGGAGATATTCATTTCCTCTTTTAATCGCCCCAATCTTTATTATGAAGTAAATCCAAAAATAACCAAAGAGGGCACGCTGAAAAATATTGCAAAATTCATTGTACAAAACAAAGGGAAGAGCGGAATCATTTATACAACCAATCGCAGAACAACGGAAGAGTTGGCAGATATGCTTACCGCAAACGGAGTAAAAGCAGTGGCTTATCATGCAGGACTTGATAGCAAACTTCGCTCAAAAAGACAGGATCAATTTTTGAATGAAGACACGCAAGTCATTGTTGCAACCATTGCATTTGGTATGGGAATTGATAAACCAGATATCCGCTTTGTAATGCATTACAATATTCCAAAAAGTATCGAAAATTATTACCAAGAAACAGGACGAGCAGGGCGTGATGGGTTGGAAGGGAAATGTATTCTTTATTATTCCCATAAAGATGTAAGTAAGCTTGAACATTTAATGCGTGCTAAGCCACTTAGCGAAAGAGAAGTTGGCTGGCATTTAATAAACGAAACAGTTGCTTTTGCCGAAAGTGGAGTTTGTCGTCGAAAGGTGTTGATGAACTATTTTGGCGAAACGTATGAAAATACCAAATGTGGCAATTGCGATAATTGTAAGTATCCTAAAGAAAAAATTGAAGCCAAAGAAGATGCATTAAAAGTTTTAAAAGTTATTAAAGTTTTGGACGAACGATTCGCTTCAGACTATATTGTAAATATCATTTCCGGGAAAATGACCCCGCAAAATACAATGTACCGACACGAATCGCTGGAATTGTTTGCTTGTGGTAATGATAAAGAAAATCATTTTTGGAATTCGCTTATACGTCAACTACTGCTCGAAGATTTGTTGAGAAAAGATATTGAGGATTATGGTGTGTTAAAGTTTACACCAAAAGGGTTGGATTTTTTGAAAAAACCAAAGTCTTTCAAAGTGGTGATTAATCATTTATACGATGATGCAAATTTAGATGATGAAGAAGGAGAAGTCGTTGCAGAAGCTAGTACTTCAAATGAGCAATTGTATGAAATGTTGAAAGAATTACGACAAAAAGAAGCTAAGAAAAAAAACCTTCCTCCATTTGTTCTTTTTCTTGAAGCCTCGTTGCGCGATATGTCAACACTTTATCCCGTTACGGTTACCGACTTAGAGAAATGCCAGGGGGTAAGCAAAGGAAAAGCATTGCGATATGGAAAACCATTTGTAGAATTAATTGCAAAATATGTTGAAGAAAATAATATAGAACGCCCCGATGACTTTGTAATGAAAAGCGTTGTTAATAAAAGTGGACACAAAGTATTTATCATCCTTAATGTTGACAAAAAAATACCGATGGAAACTATTGCTAAAAATAAAGGATGGACAATGAACGAGCTGTTGGATGAAATGGAAACTATCGCCAGTAGTGGCACCAAGCTTAATTTAGATTATGAAATTGAACAAATGTTGGACGAAAATGATCAAGAAGAAATAATGAACTATTTTAAAAACTGCGATACAAGTAGCATTGAAGTTGCACAAGAAGAATTAGCAGAACACGATTTTTCATTGGAGCAGTTAAAAATAATGCGCATCAAATTTTTGGGAAAATATGGCATGTAAAACTGCTTAGTTTATGCAAAGAATCAACTATTCATCTGGAGCAAAATGGGAAGAAATTGTTGGTTACAGCCGTGCTGTAAAAGTGGGAAATATTGTTGAAGTAACCGGAACAGTTGCTGTTGACGAAAACAATAATCTTGTTGGTACTAATAACGCATACGAGCAAACGAAATTCATAATTGAAAAAATAGAAAAAATATTACAACAAGCCGGCGCCTCTTTAAAAGATGTGATTCGAACAAGAATGTTTGTAACCGATATTTCTCGTTGGGAAGAATTCGGAAAAGCTCACGGAGAATTTTTTAAAGAAATAAAACCTTGCACTTCGATGATTGAAGTAAAAGCATTAATTGCTCCCGAGTATTTAATTGAAATAGAAGCAACCGCAATATTGAACAGTTCAACCAATAATTAATTTTCTGCTGCGTTTATCAAAATGCCGGCATTGAGCCGTGATACGGTTTTGCAAGAAATGATTGTAAGCAGAGCATTAAAATTTTTTCGATTGTTTAAGCCACGTGAATACCATTTATCATAATAGGTAAGTAGAATTTTAAAACAAGCTGTCGTATTATTATTTAATAAATGTTCAATTGCATTTTTGGTTTCAAGTCCGCCGAGGCGTTGTTGAATTCTATTAATTGCTTCAATCATTTTTTGTTTATCTAAACTTCCGTATTCTTTCACAATATGTTTTAGTCGTTCGTCAAAATCAATTTCTAAAAAACACAACGGCGATTTTCGCATACAATTCCAAATGTGATTTGGAATATTTATTAATCCAATTCGCTGGCTTTCGTCCTCTATCCAAATTTTAGTTCGAATTGTTATTTCTCTAAGATTTTTTGCGAGTAAATTTTCAAACATTTCTTGCGATGGTTGATCTATCATTCCAATATTCCCAAACGCAGACCCTTTGTGATTGGCAATTTTTTCTAAATCAATAATGGTGTTTCCTGTTTTTTCTAATTCTTGCAATAATTCAGTTTTTCCCGAACCGGTGAATCCGCCAAGTATTTGAAAATTGTATTCAAGTTGAAAAGTTTCTAAGACATAGTTTCTAAATTTTTTATAACCACCCGCCAATGTAAAAATTTTATATCCGTATAAATCCAACAGCCATGCTACGGCAGCGCTTCGCATTCCACCGCGCCAACAATAAACAAGTATTATTTTATCGGATTGATTTGAATTGGAAGATTGTTCAAGAATAATTTTTTCTACTTTTTCCAAAAGCAAATTCATTTTTGGACCAAAAAAATTCAACCCAAGTTTAATTGCTTTTTCTCTGCTTTCCTGTTTGTAAGCCGTTCCCACAACTGCTCTTTCTTCATCCATAAATAAAGGCAAGCTATGCGCAGATGGAATATGCGCATGGTTGAATTCCGATGGACTTCGCACATCAATCATTGGATATTGCTTAGCAAGCAATAAAAATTTTTCAATATTTATTTTTTCAACAGCCATTCAGTTTGTAAAAATAAAAAAGCCAATGTGGTTAACAAAGGCTTTTGATTTCAATTAGTTCAAACAATGATTTTATTTATTCATACTTGCAAGAAACTCTGCATTGTCTTTTGTTCCCTTCATGCGATTTTGTAGTTCGCGCATTGCTTCTTCGGAATTCATATCATTTAAAAATACGCGAAGCAAATTCATGCGGCGCAATACATCTGCATCTAACAACAAGTCGTCGCGACGAGTAGAAGAAGATACCAAATCAATTGCAGGATAAATACGGCGATTGGATAATCTTCTATCCAATTGCAATTCCATATTACCTGTTCCTTTAAATTCTTCAAAAATAACTTAATCCATTTTAGAGCCGGTATCAACTAAAGCTGTTGCAATAATTGTAAGCGAACCTCCATTTTCAATTTTTCTGGCAGCACCAAAAAATTGTTTTGGTTTTTGCATTGCATTTGCTTCCACACCACCCGATAAAACTTTTCCCGATGATGGAGCAACGGTATTGTGCGCTCTTGCCAATCGAGTAATTGAATCCAAAAGAATTACAACATCATGTCCACATTCAACCAAACGCTTTGCTTTTTGCAAAGCCATCGTTGAAACTTTTACGTGTTTTTCGGCAGGTTCGTCAAATGTAGATGCAATAACTTCTGCTTTTACACTGCGTTCCATATCGGTTACTTCTTCAGGTCGTTCATCTACAAGCACTACCATCAAATAACATTCTGGATGATTTTTTGCAATTGCATTTGCAATAGCTTTCAACAACATTGTTTTACCGGTTTTGGGTTGTGCAACAATCAATCCGCGTTGCCCTTTTCCAATTGGGGTAAATAAATCAACTAATCGAGTAGAATAATTATCGGCTGCGTCGAATAAATTTAATTTTTCAAATGGAAAAAGCGGTGTGAGGTAATCAAATGGTACTCGATCGCGAACATCTTCTGGTTTTTTATTGTTGATGGTATCAACTTTCAATAATGCAAAATATTTTTCACCTTCTTTTGGTGGTCGAATTGCGCCGGCAATTGTATCTCCTGTTTTTACGCCAAACAATTTAATTTGTGATGGAGAAACATACACATCATCTGGCGATGAAAGGTAGTTGTAGTCGGACGAACGAAGGAAACCATAACCATCGGGCATCATTTCCAATACACCTTCGGCTAAAATAATTCCGTCAAATTCAATATTAAAAACTGGTGCTTTCGGTTGTGGAAAGTTTCTTTGTTGCGTTGCTGCTTCGGGTGCAACTTGTTCGGTTTCTGAAGCGGTTGTTTTCGTTTCACCAATTGGTGCATTTATTAATGCATCCAAAACTTCTACAGGAGAAACGGAAGTTTCTTCCACTTTTTTTCTTGGTTTTTTTAAAACAACTTTTGCATCAGTTTCCTGAATTGGTTTTTCTGTAGCTTTTTTCAAAATTGGGCGTTTGTGTTCTACGGGTTTGGTTTCCGGCTCTTCCACAATTGCTTCTTCCGTAGAAATGCTTGTGGTGGTTTTAATAATTCGTTTACGCTTTTGCGAATCTTGCGGTTCGTCTGATTTTTTTTCACTTGCTTCCACTGCTTGGTGGTCAAGTATTTTGTAAACCAAATCTTGTTTGTTCATTTTTTTTGCTTGTGCAATTTTTAACTGCTCGGCTATATCTAGCAGTTCGGGAACGAGCATTTCGTTCAGTTGGAGAATGTCATACATAGTAAAAGCTTAAGTTAATCACGAGTTGAAGTTGCAAAATCTTGAAAAAAGAAAAATTTTTGAAATTTATTTTGAGTGAAATCGGCGGGTAAATGCCTTTTAAAGAACAGAAGAACTGTGTTTATCAGCCTCTTTCTATTGCAAGAATACGAGAATTTTTTCAAAACCAAAAATTTTGAAAAATAGAATTTGCCCTAAACGGTTTCTAAAGAATATTTTTTCTACTTAAAACCAAATAAAAACGGGAAAATAAAGGTTACAATAATTATCCATACAGCATAAACGGGTAAAAACTTAGCAATTGAATTTTCTACTTCGTCAATGTCTGATTTTGAACTAACACTTTTAAAAAGTCGGAAAGTAGTATTGAGCAAATTGGCAAGCATTAAAATATTTGCACCCAAAACAGCAATTCTGTTTGGTGTAATTCCCCATTCTGAAATTCGGAATAAAATTGCAGAAAGTGCAATTCCGTTTATGATAACTGTAATGGTAGAAAGCGCCAGCAAAATAAAACGACCAATTTGTGTTTCGTTTTTATTTGCAGTTTCAGCAACAGAAAAAAAGATGATTGCCATTACACCAATTATCAAAACATTAAAAGTCATTAAAAATTCTCGGTCGTTGTAAGGGTCTTTTCCCGTTGTAATAATTGCTGATAAATAAATAACTAATGTAACCAATACCAACGGGCTAAATATTTTTGCAATCAAAGGCGATATCATATTTACCAATTGTGGTTTTTCTTGAACGACATAAGTTGAAACAATTAATGCCGATGGAAGTCCGAAGCTGATAATATATTCTATATGAATATCTCTAAGATTAATTCCAATGATTTCAAAAAGCCCAACTGAAACACCAGTGAGTATGCCGCCGGAAATCAATAAAATAGCAGTGAATACAACAAAGTCGCCATTGAATCTTAAAAAGCCAAGTCGTTTACTGTAATCATTTGTATCGTTTCCTGCAAAGCAAAATCCTAAAATCATCCATAAAAAAATGGGCAAGTGAATGCAGGCTAAAGTCAGCGTGTCACTTTTATCATTTACTGGCAAAAGGTTTATGAAAACTACAGCAAGTAGAGTTGCAACAAATGCAACTATTGTTTTGCCAGAAGAAAGTTTGTTTTTCCAAATAAAATAAACACTCAACAAAGGCAATACAATAAATCCCAAATTTCTTTGGAAAAAAAGATCCGGTTCTATATTTAATATTCTATGAAGGTTTGCAATCATTCCTGCTATTAATGAAGCAATTATTATGAAACGTAAATCTTGACTTTTGAAAGTTGTTGTTTCTGCTTTTTCTTCTTGCAGTCTTTCGTGCCAAAAATCAGCAAGTGGGCTGTTGGTTAATTCGGGGTACAACGAGTTGAATTCATTCTTGAAAGTTGTTTTATTACTACGGTACAATTTTTCAAGTTGCGTTGGGTTGTCAATATTCAACAAAATTTCCTGCTTCATAACTAAAATTTTATTATGCAGAGATAAATAAAAAAAGCATTTTTTCAATACTAATTATTGATAAACGGCAAAATGAAGAAAATCAAAAATTACTAAAAACTAGCTCCAATCTGACTTGTGCTTTAGAAGCGAGGGCATTATCTTTGTTTTTTTAAAAATTATAAATGATTAATACAAGAGTCAGAATTAAAGAACTTTTTCAAAAGGATTTCGTGGGTAAATCGGTAACCGTGATGGGTTGGGTGCGTACATTTAGAAACAATCAATTTATTGCATTAAACGATGGTTCCACCAATACCAATTTACAAGTTGTGTTGGAATTAAATAAATACGACGATTTGTTGTTGAAACGAATCACCACTTCTGCCGCAATTAAAGTAGAAGGCTTGGTGGTGGAATCATTGGGAAAGGGACAAAAAATAGAAATCAAAACAAATTCAATAGAAATTTTTGGCGATTCGGATGCAGAAAAATATCCGCTTCAACCCAAAAAACATAGCTTGGAATTTTTAAGAGAGAATGCCCATCTTCGGTTTCGAACCAGCACTTTTGGTTCGGTGTTTCGCATTCGTCATAGTTTGGCATTTGCAATCCATCAATTTTTTTACGAAAAAGGATTTGTACATATTCATACGCCAATCATCACTGCCAGCGATGCAGAAGGTGCCGGTGAAATGTTTAAAGTAACTGCATTGCCTTTTGATAAAACGCCAAGGTGTGAAGATGGAAGCGTGAATTTCAAAGAAGATTTTTTTGGTCGAGCAACCAACCTTACGGTTAGCGGGCAGTTGGAAGGAGAATTAGCTGCAACAGCACTTGGAGAAATTTATACATTCGGTCCTACTTTCCGTGCCGAGAATTCCAATACGGCAAGACACTTAGCTGAGTTTTGGATGATAGAACCCGAAATGGCATTTTGCGATTTGGAAGATAATATGAACTTGGCCGAAGAGTTTATTAAATACATTATAAAACATGCGATCGATTTTAATCGCGAAGATTTAGATTTTCTTGCCACCCGATTAGCCGATGAAGAAAAAGCATTGCCGCAAGATAAAAGAAGCGAGATGGGCTTGATTGAAAAACTGGAGTTTGTTCTCAACAACAGTTTTGAAAGAATTACTTATTCCGAAGCCATTGAAATATTAAAAGAAAGTAATTACAACAAAAAGAAAAAATTCAATTATCCAATTACAGGATTCGGAATGGATTTGCAAAGTGAACACGAACGTTATTTGGTTGAAAAACATTTTAAAAAACCGGTGATACTTCGCGATTATCCTAAAGAGATAAAAGCGTTTTATATGCGTCAAAACGATGATGGAAAAACTGTAGCCGCCATGGATATTTTAGCACCTGGAATTGGAGAAATTGTGGGTGGATCGCAACGAGAAGAACGATTGGAAAACTTGGAAACAAGAATGAAAGAAATGAATATTCCCGAAAAAGAATTGTGGTGGTATTTAGATACCAGAAAATTTGGAACCGTGCCCCACGCAGGTTTCGGGCTTGGTTTTGAAAGAATGGTTCAGTTTGTAACCGGCATGACAAATATTCGCGATGTGATTGCTTTTCCGCGAACTCCAAAAAATGCAGAGTTTTAAATTTAATTGTTTATTTATGAAAAAATGGTTGTTAACATTATTCGTCATTTCTGTTTTTACTTTCGTTGCTTGTCAAAAAGAAATTGATGCAAATATTATTGGCGATTATCAACCTGTTTCTGCTGGATCTGAATGGAACTATACTTCCAGCGCAACAGGAAATTTTACCATTCTTTCGCTTGGAGACGATACAACTATTAATGCAAAAAAATATTATTCGTTTGAAAGAAGTAGCGGTGGAGCCAGCGGTATCACCACAAAATTGTATCGCAGCAAGTTGAATAGTGTTTACAGACAGATTGGTGCTTCCGCTCCTTTTACTACAATCGTTGAATCTATTTATTTAAAAGATACAGCGGTAGGTGTAAGCTGGACGGATACGATAAATGTTGGCGGTGTAAATAATTATCACAAATACACCATTGCCGCAAGAGAGGGGCAACGAGTAGTAAACGGAGAAAAATATTTTAAAGTAATTGAAGTGGACTATCAACTTTCTATTGCTTCGCCACTTGGCAATATAAATGCAGGAAACGGAAAAAATTATTTTGCTAAAAATGTTGGAAGCGTCGAATCTATTTTATCAATCGGATTTGGCGGTGTAAATTTTTCTGACACATCTCGACTGATGAGTTTTCGGAGTCAATAATTACTGTTTTAAAAACTGAAAAATTCTTGCTTCTACATTTGATCGAATGTTGGTGTAAAAAAGATTAATATCGGCAATGTGGTAATTTTTCGAAAAGTAAAAAATACTTCCCGGAAATTTTGGTTTATCCACCCAAAGAATATTGCCGAATATTTTTGCACCGGCAGATGATTTTATGGGTTTGTTGAAATTATAAAAAATGCCTCCTTCGTTTAATTTTTTATTTGCATAGTCAGTATTTATTTCCCAACTAAGCGGATTGGTAACCCAAGAATCGTCAGTTCCTTTTTTTACAAATTCCGGAACAAAACCATTTTTATAAGTTCTCCATCCGCAAAAGCAATTTGTTTGCAAAGGAGTTTTACAAACTTCCAAAACAGAAAAATAGTTTTTAGGAATTGGCATACCTACCACATAAGCAGCAACGAGTTGTTTTGAAAGTGGGGTGTTTTCAAAAAAATCTTTTAGTAAACGCAAGGCATGTGTAGAGCCCTGGCTGTGCGATGCAATAATAATGGGCCGGCCGTTATTATTATTTTGCAAGTAAAACTCAAATGCATTTTTAACATCTTCGTAAGCAAAATCGAGCGCTTGTTTTGCAATTGTTTTATCCTGCATTGAATAAACACTAATATGTGCTTCGCGAAAACGTGGTGCAAAAATTCGAGCATGTTGGTTAAATGCACTTGCTTGATAAAGGATTGATGAGTAATCGGTTTTTTTGTTATTGTATGCATCATCAATTGCAACATTGATTTTATCAAATCGTTTATTCTCGGTGTAAATAGTGGGATGCAAAAAGAAAACATCAACCAGCGAATCTGTTTTTTGTTGAAGAAAAGGAGCGGGAATACTATCCGATGGATCCCATTTCCAAGGGTGTGCTGCCCAATAATCTAAATTGGAAAAATCGGGTTTGCCGTTTTCGCTTTTAAAATTGTACTGAATTTTTGAAGACGAATTTTTAGAACTTGTACAGGAAAAAGAAATCGATAAAACGAAAAGTACAATAACGATTTGGTTAATTTTTTTCTTCAATTTGATTTAATTAGAAAACAAAAATAAATCAATACTGCAATTTATTTTTAGTGAAAAAGTTAATTGTTTGTTGTACTATACTTAAGAAAACTTTATGGCTTGTTCAAATGTGTGGGAATTAATAGTCTATTGTGTAATTTAATTGAACATAAGTTCTTGGTGTATTACTTTCATCACTTCGTTTAAGAGCAAATGGACTTGCATTTTTGTTGACATAAATTTTAGTTTGCAACGTAAGCTTCCCATAATTATCTCCTATTTCGCTTACTGTCAAACTCGCTACAAACCCTTTCTTTACTGGCCCTATTACAGTTTCCCAAGGCGTACGAGCATTGATTGTAAAGTTTTTATTTTGGTTGCCTTCTGCATTTAATATGACATTTAGTGTTCTACCATAATAAATTGTAGAGCTCTTTACTTCATACCTAACATAGTATTCGTCATTATTTGTACCATTTTTTTGCAACTAAAACACAAAACTCCAACCACGATAATAAAAGTTATGATAAATCTTAAACACTTGAAAGAAATTTTGTAAAAACTTAATATTTTATTTGAATTCATAAGCTATATTTTTTCTTGGGAAAAGCCCCCTCCAAAGTAGCTAGTTAATATCAATCAATCCAACTTAAAGGTAGTAGTAAAACTCTCAAAAGCTATTATTTTTAAAAATATTTCAAAAAAATATAGTACTATGTATCACATAGTACTATATTTGCATTATAAAACTTAGCTCGATGAACATAGAAAACACACAAAGTCAGATGCGAAAAGGCGTTTTGGAGTTTTGTCTTCTTTCCATCATACGCCGTGGGGAGGCCTATCCCGGAGATATGGTAGATGAAATGCGTGCAACTAATTTACATATTTTGGAGGGCACACTTTACCCATTATTGACACGACTAAAAAATGCAGAAATGCTCGGTTACCGATGGGTGGAAAGTAATTCGGGTCCTCCCCGCAAGTATTTTTCATTGACGGAAAAAGGCGAAAAATTTTATTCCGACCTTTCTAAAACTTGGGAGGATCTTTCAAGTGCCGTAAATGTATTAACGCAAAAATCCAATCAAAATTAAAATTTAAGAAAATGGAAAAAATTATTAATATAAATATTGCTGGTCGAATCATCCCGATCGAAGAATCCACTTATGAAAAGTTGAAAAAATACCTGGAAAGTCTTCGTAGTTATTTTAAAAAAGAAGAAGACGGCACAGAAATTATAAATGATATCGAAAGTCGCATTGCCGAACTGTTGAATGAAAAAATTCGCAAAGGGTTGGATGTAATTACAGAAATTGAAATGAACGAAGTAATTGCTTCTATGGGAAATCCGAAGGACATTGACGAAGCGCTGGAAGGCGAACAGACTACTACAACTAATAAAACAGAAAATAAAACGGAACAACCCAATAAACGCCTTTACCGAAATTTAAATGATAAAATGTTAGGTGGAGTTTGTTCTGGTATTGCCAACTATTTTAATATCGATCCCACTATTCTTCGTATTCTATTTGCCATATTATTTTTTTCGGGATGGGTTTTCATTCTTTATATCGTATTGTGGATTGTTTTACCAAAAACTTACCAGGAGCCATTTTTGGGAAATAGAATTCATAGAAATCCTGAACAGAAAATATTGGGTGGTGTAGCATCGGGCTTGGCAGCTTATTTTGGTATGCAAATTTGGACGATTCGACTTATTTTTTTAGTGCCCCTTTTATTTCAATCGTTTTTTAAATTAACAGCGTGGACAATTGTTCCAAATTTATTTCCTGATTTAATATTTAGTTCTTTATCCGGAACTTTTGCATTTACCTACATTATTCTTTGGATTGTTTTACCAAATGCAAAATCGGAATATCAAAAAATGGAAATGCGTGGCGAAAAAGTAGATGTAAATAAAATTCGAGAAAATGTAAAAGAAAAAGCAAAGGAAATGGGCGAGGATTTAAAATCTGCTGTGCATAATTTGGGAGAAAAAACAAAATCTTTTTCGAACGAACAAGGCAAACCATTTGTTTCAGAACTGGGGCAAGTAATTAAAACAATATTCGGCGGCGTTTTTCGTGCAATTGGAATTGTGTTAAAATTGGTCTTATTAATCATTGCAGGGGTTTCCACATTCACACTTTTTGTTTTGTTGATTGCAGTTTTTTATGCCAGTTTTGTTTGGTGGCCAGTAAATGATTTTTTATGGTCAACCGGTTGGCAACAAACTTTAGCTTGGAGTACTTTGATTTTATTTATTGCCGTACCAATTGTTTCATTTATGATTTGGGCTATTCGTCGTGTTTTTAATGTACGGTCACAAAACAGTTATTTGGGTTGGTCATTCGGCGGGCTATGGTTTTTGGGTTGGGTTTCATTGGTACTTTTTGTTGCAAGTGTTTCAAATGAAATTCGTTATTACGAACATGACGATACAAATATTTCCATAGCAAATCCAAAAAATGATAAACTGACGATTACCGTTTCCGAACCAGAAGTAAAATTTAATAATCCTTGGGGATTTGAAAACGATGCGAATGGCTGGGATATAAAAGGAGATTCTTTGAAGTTGGAAATCATAAAATTCAATATTAAGGTCAGTGAAGATTCTGCTTATCGTTTGCAAGTAAAAAAATACAGCGCCGGAAGTAATTTTAACGACGCAATTGCAAGAGCAAAAAAAATTCAATACCGCGTAGCTGTGTCTGAAAATAAATTGGATTTAGGAAGCGGTTTTTTGGTTGATAACAAAAGTAAATACAGAGGCCAAGTGGTTGATTTGGAATTGCAAATACCGGTTGGCAAAAAAATACAATTCGATAAATCAACAAAGCATGTATTGCATTCACTTCACACCATGGTGTCCAACCATCGTGTATTTGGAGAACATGGAGAACGTATTGAAATTGAATACAACAGTCGTTACCAATGGGACACAGATTCAATTTATATAATGGGTGCGGATGGAGAATTAAAAAATTTGGATGGGTCATCTATTCATCAAAAAATTTGGCCCAAAAAAAGGATTAAATTAAAACACAAAAAGAATCATCGCGATTTTAATGAAGAAGTAGAAATTGAAGAAGCAAAAGAGGAAAAGCAACCTTTGAATAAACTAAAAGAAAGTGTAGAGTTGGAAAAACCGCAAGATGAAATTGATGAATTTATTATTGGCACGCAGGGCTTTCCATTAATTCAATTTTAAAATCGCCACCAGTTTTTTCATTGCCGAACATCGGTATTGGTGAACTAATTTTAAGAGGTTACTTTTGCCCTCTTAATTTATGAAATGAAGCAAACTGCATTTACAAACAAACACATTGCGTTAGGAGCCAAGATGGCTGAATTTGCTGGCTATAACATGCCCATCAGCTATTCGGGTATCAACGACGAACATGCTGCTGTAAGAAAAAATGCAGGAATTTTTGACGTAAGCCATATGGGCGAATTTATTTTGAAAGGAGAGTTTGCATTGGATTTAATTCAACTCGTTACTTCAAACGATGCTGCAAAACTTTCCGACGGTCAAGCGCAATACAGTTGTTTGCCAAATAACGAAGGAGGAATTGTAGATGATTTATTAGTTTATTGCATCGAAAAAAATAAAGTGTACATGTTGGTTGTAAATGCTTCCAACATTGAAAAAGATTGGAACTGGATTCAACAACACAATACAAAAAATGTGGAGATGCACAATATCTCCGACAAAACTTGTTTGTTGGCAATTCAAGGTCCGAACGCAACAAAAATGTTACAATCACTTACAGAAATCGATATTCTGAATTTGAAATATTACACATTTGCAAAAGGAAAATTTGCAGGGGTAGAAAATGTTTTAATAAGTGCTACAGGATATACAGGTGCTGGCGGAGTGGAAATTTATTTTGAAGATAAAGAGGGTGATGCCGAAAAAATATGGAACGCAATTTTCGAAGTAGGCACATCACAAGGTTTAAAACCAATTGGACTTGCTGCCAGAGATACGCTTCGTTTGGAAATGGGATTTTGTCTTTATGGAAATGATATTGATGCGACGGCATCGCCTTTAGAAGCGGGTTTGGGATGGATTACAAAGTTCACAAAAGAATTTACTGCAAAGGAAATATTACAAAAACAAAAACAGGAAGGTGTAAAAAGAAAATTGATTGCTTTTGAAATGATTGAAAAAGGAATTCCGCGCCACGGCTATGAAATAAAAAATGAAGCAGGCGAAAAAATTGGATATGTTACTTCGGGTACACAATCGCCAACCTTACAAAAAGCAATTGGAATGGGATATGTAAATTCAGCAAATGCACAGTTGAATGCTACAATTTTTATCGCAGTTCGCGATAAAACCGTTCAAGCAAAATTGGTAAAAATTCCTTTTCAATAATCTAAACAAAAGATTAAGTGAAGTGTTTTATTAAATTATTTTTATAGTTTACACAACGTTATGCCGGTTTTACATTTTACAAATTTTGTGGAAGCGCCAATTGATGTGGTGTTTGGTTTGAGTCGCAGTGTCAGTATTTTTAAAATTGCATTTCAACAAAATAAAGTTTGGCCAGTTGCGGGCATTACTTTCGGATTGATTAAAGAAGGTGAAATGATAACTTGGAAAATGAATTTTCTTTTTAAAACAAGAATTTTTACTATCAAGATTACAGAGATGCGACTCAATGATCGCTTCGAAGAAAAAATAATAAACAACGATGTTATAACATTAAAGCACGAGCATTTTTTTAAGCCAACACAAAATGGAACCATAGTAATTGATAGAATTGATTACCAATTAAAAAATGGTTTTTTGGGAATGTTGATGAATAAATTTGTCGTTTCTTTTTTTGAAAAAAATATTTCACGACGGATAGAAGTTATTAACCAATATGCGTTGTCAGACAAATGGAAAGCGTTATTGAACCCGTAATTTTCTTTTGTTTATTTACCAAACAATTTTTCCAGTTGATCTTTCTTAAATTCTAAATAAACAGGATTTCCATTTGGCGTCACATTGGGTTGAGTGCAAGAAAATAAATTTTTAACTAAAGTTTGCATTTCTAATACAGTTAAAATTTTACCTGCTTTTATGGATTGTTGCCAAGCAAGCGATCGAATAAGTTTTTCTCTTTTTGAAAATTTTAAATCGGGACTAAAATGTTTGAATTGTTCCAATATTGAATCAAAAACTTGTTTTTCATTTCCTTGCGAAACATCCGCCGGTGTTCCATGTACGACAAAACTATTATTACCAAATGGCTCAATGGAGTAGCCCATTTGCTGTAAATCAATTTGCAATTCGCTTAGTAAAACAGCATCACTCATCGTTAATTCAACAGTTGCTGGAAAAATACTTTTTTGCGAAGCAATAGGTTTTGCTATGGCAGCTTCCTTTAAATTTTCATAAATAATATTTTCGTGAGCAGCTTGTTGATTGATTAAAATAAAACCTCCAACAGTTGACACAAGTACATATCGATTGTGTAATTGAACAATTGCTCCATCTTCAATAAGTTCGGAAATGAAGGATAATTTTTTTTCGGAAGAAATTTTTTGTACAGATTTTATTTCATCGAATTCTTTTAAGTTTTTCCAATTTGATAATTCGCTTTTTTTCGAAGGTTCAATAAAATGTGCACGGTGTTTCTCGGTGAATTCTTTAAAAATAGAACCTGCAGCTGCAGTTGATTTTTTTTCCGAAGTAAATGGTTGATGAATTGCATCTAATTGTTGAATAGAAGCATCTAAATCAAAATCCAATGCTGGCGCTACACTGAATTGAGCCAACGAATGTTTTACTGCAGCTTGCACAAATGCATAAATTATTTTCTCGTCTTCAAATTTTATTTCTTGTTTAGTGGGATGCACATTAATATCAATATGTGCAGGATCAACTTCGATGCATAAAACATAAGTGGGAAAACTATCTTTTGCAATCATTTCTTGATAAGCACTATTCACTGCGTGATTCAAATAAGGACTTTTTATAAAACGATTGTTGACTAAAAAATATTGATCACCTCTGGTTTTTTTTGCCGTTTCCGGTTTGCCTACAAAACCATAAACATTCATGTAGTCAGTTTCTTCTTTTACAGCAACCAATTTTGAATTGTAATTATTTCCTAATAATTGAAGTGTTCGTTGTTTCAAATTACCAGCTTCCAAATGAAATAGTTGTAGGTTGTTGGAAATAAACGAAAAGAAAATATGCGGAAAGGAAAGTGCAACTCTTGTAAACTCTTCGATGATATGACGCATTTCGGCGGCATTGCTTTTTAAAAAATTTCGGCGAGCCGGAATATTGTAAAATAAATTTTTCATTGCAATGCTTGTTCCGTTTGCAGTTGCAATTATTTCTTGTTTTTTTACAATACTATTTTCAATTTCAAGCAATGTGCCCGTTGTGTCTTCCTGTCTTTTTGTTTTTAATTCTACTTGTGCAACAGCGGCAATTGAAGCCAATGCTTCTCCACGAAAACCCATGGTGCGAATTTGAAAAAGATCCTCAATGCTTTGAATTTTGGAAGTTGCATGTCTTTCAAAACACATACGTGCATCAGTTTCGTTCATTCCACAACCGTTATCTATGACTTGGATAAGCGATTTTCCCGCATCGGAAACAATTAATGTGATTTCAGTTGCTTGGGCATCCACTGCATTTTCCAACAATTCTTTTACTGCGGAAGCTGGGCGCTGTATAACTTCTCCTGCTGCAATTTGATTAGCAATATGATCGGGTAAAAGGGAAATAGAATTAGACACTTGCGCTTTTTTAGCCTTCAAAAATACAGTATTTGAAGCGATAATTTAAGCTGAAAATACTTGCCGGTTTTGTGAATTCAAAATATAAACTATTCAAATTTTGTAATTTTGATAAGAATGAAAATTAATTATTCGATTTTTTTCGAATACAATAAAGATGAAAAATTGTTTCAATAAGCTGATATTATTTTTTACACTTTTTATTTTAATAATTGGGTGTAAAAAAACACCAACAAATCAACCAATCATTCCACCAGTAGAATTTGTTCATCATAAAATATTGCAAGGGCAACAATACAGCGATCAAACAAAATTTGAAGTTTTTGAACAACAGGAATTAAAATTTATTGCAAAATTTGACAGCTCTTCCATTTATTCTACAGCAATTCCATCCAACCAATACGATATAAATAAATTATATGGCTTTGCCGATAATGGCGAGCATCATCATCTTTTCAGTGCTCGTTTTGGTTGGCGATGGAGCGATGGCAAACTTCGTTTGTTTGCCTATGTGTATAATAATGGAATAGTTGCTAATCGCGAATTGGGAATAATTAACATCGGTAATGAACAGGATTGTAGCATAAAAGTTCAAAGTAATTCTTATATTTTTTCATTAAATGGTGTAAACACAATAATGCCAAGAACTAGTACAACGCCAAACGGAAAAGGGTATAAATTATTTCCTTATTTCGGTGGCGACGAAACTGCACCGCACGATATTCATATTTGGATAAAAGAGAAGTAATTTTTACACCTTTTATACAAATTTCATTTCACTTAACTTGTGAGCTAATTAGTAATATGAAGAAATATTTAATTGTAGTCAGTTTTTTATTATCCAATTTATTTGTTGCGGCGCAAACTAAAGTCAGTCAAAAAGCAATGCAATGGGCGGATAGTGTTTGTAAAAGTTTTTCGGAAGATGAAAAAATTGCACAGTTGATTGTTGTTCGAGCACATTCCAATTTGGGTGCAGATCATATTGCTCAAGTGGAAGCGGACATTAAAAAATACAACGTTGGCGCTTTGTGTTTTTTTCAAGGAGGTCCGATGCGCCAAGCACAATTGACTAACTATTATCAACGTATTTCTAAAACTCCTTTGTTAATTACCATTGACGCAGAATGGGGATTGGGAATGCGTTTGGATAGTGTTATTAAATATCCATACCAACTTACATTGGGCGCAATAAACAATTCCAAATTGGTTTATCAAATGGGATTGGCTGTTGGCGAACAATTAAAAAGAATCGGTGTTCACGTAAATTATGCGCCGGTAGTTGATATTAATAACAATCCAAATAATCCTGTTATTGGCTATCGATCTTTTGGCGAAGACAAAAACAAAGTGGCACTTTTTGGAACAGCCTATTCAAGAGGGATGCAACATGCAGGAATTGTGGCTTGCGCCAAACATTTTCCCGGACATGGCGATACAGAAACTGATTCGCATCACGACTTGCCGTTAATTAATAAAACAAAACAAGAATTAAATGCAATGGAATTATTTCCATTCAAAGCATTGATAAAATCCGGAGTGGGAAGTATGATGATTGCACATTTATTTATTCCGTCAATTGATACAACAACTAATCGTGCAACATCGCTTTCGCCCAATAATGTGACGAATTTATTGCGATCGGAATTAGCATTCGATGGACTTACATTTACCGATGCATTGGAAATGAAAGGCATTTCAAAATTTTATCCATCTGGCGAAGCCTCAGCACAGGCGCTGATTGCAGGAAACGATATGCTTTGTCTTCCCGGAGATATTGAAACAACAATTGCCGCTGTTCGAAAAGTAATTGATGAAAATAAATTGAGCTGGGAAGAAATTGAAAGAAAAGTAAAAAAAGTATTGGTTGCAAAATATCAACTTGGTTTGAATCAACTTTTTCCAATTATCACAAATAATTTATTGGAAGAATTAAATGAAAAAGCACCAAAACTTATTCAGAAAGTTGCAAAAAATTCGATAACCATTGTTCGAAATGAAAATGAATTGTTGCCGTTGGGTCAAAACAAAAAAGTGGCGTATGTGGGAATTGGCTGTGCTGAGTTGAATGTATTTGGACAAAGAATTAAAAATAATTTTAATACAGATATTTTTTTGTTTTCGTGGAAAGATGGAGCAGAAAAAGCAAACAAAATAGTTGAGTCAATTTATGCAAATAACTATGACGCAGTGGTTTTGGGTATTCACGATTTTAGTATGAAGTTGACAAATAATTATGGGCTGTCAACCGAGGGAATGGAACTCTGGAAAAAATTAACCAATGAAAAAACAGTAACCTTTGTTTTTGGAAATGTTTATGCAATTCAAAATTTTTGTTCGACAAAAAATTTAGTAGCTTGTTATCAAAATGAAGATGCATTTCAACAAGCGGCTGCAGATGTAGCATTGGGGAAATTAAAAGCCGTTGGCAAATTACCTGTTTCTATTTGCAACAATTTTACAGTTGAAAATTCTATTGTAAATAAAAACGAGATTAATATTCCGCAAACAAAACCAAATGAAAAATTAATCGCCATCGATTCAATTGTAACTGACGCAATTTCCAAAAAAGCATTTCCCGGAGCTGTAGTGTTGGCGGTACAAGACGGAAAAATTATATATCAAAAAGCGTTTGGGGAAACTTCTTATAATTCGGCGCAAAAAATTACCAACGAATCAATTTTTGATTTGGCTTCCGTTACAAAAATTTCTGCAACTACTATTTCCGTAATGAAATTGTACGAGCAAGGTAAATTGGATCTTACCAAAAAGTTGGGAGATTATTTACCATGGACGAAAGGAAGCAACAAAGAAAATTTAGTTATTGAAAATATTTTATTACACCAAGCGGGGTTGGTTCCTTTTATTCCTTTTTACAAAGAAGTAATTGATACTGTAACAGGAAATAAATTGCCCGATTTTTTTTCTGAAGTTGCTAATTCAAATTATCCAATTCGCGTAGCAGAAAATATTTATTTACACAAAGATTGGAACGATACAATGTTGCAGCGTATTTTAAAAAGTCCATTGAGTGAAACGGATAAATATGTTTACAGCGATAATGGATTTATTCTTTTAGGAAAAATTGTTGAAACAATAAGTGGAATGTCGCTCGACAAATTTGTTCAAAAATGTTTTTATAATAAAATAGGAATGGAAAGTACCGGCTTTCTTCCACGCAATCGATTTGAAACTGCTCGACTAATACCAACAGAAACAGAAAAACATTTTCGCCAACAAACAATGCAAGGCGATGTGCACGATGAAGGAGCTAGTATGTTCGGTGGCGTAGCAGGCCACGCCGGTTTGTTTTCCGATGCGCACGATTTAGCGCTACTTTATCAAATGTTGTTGAATGGCGGAATCATAAATGGAGAGCGGTTTTTGAAAGAATCTACTATAAAAAAATTCACATCGTATCAATCAGCTACAAGCAGAAGAGGATATGGATTTGACAAGCCGGAAAAGGATAATGCAAGTAGAAAAGATCCTTATCCATCTTTATCAGTTTCGTCCGAAACTTTTGGTCATACAGGGTTTACGGGAACTTGTGTGTGGGTTGATCCATCCAACAAACTTGTATATGTTTTTCTTTCCAATCGGGTGAATCCAACACGCAACAATTCTTTACTATCTCAATTAAATGTGCGCGGTAAAATTCAGGAAGTAATATATAAAAAATCATGAAGAAATATATAATAAAAAAATTCATGCCATTATTATTGGTGACATTTTGGGGCTTCCTTGTTTTTACAAAATCGATAAATAGTGGAGAGGATTGGAAAATAGTAATTTCTGGTATTGGATTTTCTATAATGCTTATAATGACAATTTATCTTTTTATTAGATTCAAATTAGGATGAAATTTTCGAAATGGACTATAATTAAGCCATAAAAGTGGCCATCGAGCCGCTTTTATTTTACCTTTTCATGCTATCAGTTTGGTAAATTAATAATCAAAGGATTTGAAGATTTAATTAATGCAACTTAGCTTAACTGACTCTTTAGAATTTTTTTGCAAGTCCAAAACCAATTTTTAATTCGGTCGTCTATTTCTGTTTCCTTGCGGATTTTGTGGATTGCGCGGACCTCTGAAATTTGGATTGGGTTTTTGTTGCTGAGGACCACGTTGTTGTCTGCGTTTACGATCGGCTTTATCTAAAGATTGTAAACTGATTTGTCCAACTAATTCTACAAATTCAGGAACAGCTTCTTTTGATTTAGAACTATTTATTTCTACAGCGCCAATTTCGTCCGGTACAATTCCTTGTGCATTTAGCGCTTTTATTTTATTAACACGATCAATCGTTAATGGATATTGTTTGTTGCTGTCGGGTAAACTATACCACAGCAAATTTTTGAAAATATCTTTTTTAGCTAAATAAGCATTTCCTTTTGCAACTTTAATGGTGTCGCAATTTTCAGGAAAATGTTGAAGTGCATCTAAATAAGTATCTAATTCATAATTCAAACAACATTTCAAACGACCACACTGTCCGCTAAGTTTTGTTTGATTGATTGAAAGGTTTTGATAACGAGCAGCTGCGGTGTTCACCGATTTGAATTCGGAAAGCCATGTACTGCAACAAAGTTCTCTACCGCAACTTCCGATACCGCCCACTTTGGAACTTTCTTGTCTTGCTCCAATTTGCCTCATTTCTACTTTTACTTTAAATTCTCCGGCATAAATTTTAATCAATTCGCGAAAATCAATTCGTCCATCGGCAATGTAAAAAAAAGTTGCTTTGCGCCCATCGGCTTGCATTTCCACTTGACTTATTTTCATGTTCAACTTCAATTGCTTTACAATTGCCCGACTTAAAATAAGTATTTCTTTTTCTCTTGCTTTGTTGTCAATCCAAGTGTCAATATCGCGGTCGGTAGCTCGACGAAGTAGTTTTTTTATTTCTTCGCTATTTTCTTTTACACCTTTTTTATTTAATTGTAGTCGTACAATTTCTCCTGTGAGGGATATTTCACCAATGTCAAATCCATTAACACCTTCCAAAGCAACTCGATCACCTTTTTCGAAATGTTGTAAAGTGCTGTTTCTATAAAAATCTTTTCGGCTTCCATTATTAAATGTAATCTCAACAATTTTACAATCATCTTCCATTGAAGCAACGGGTAAATTACAAAGCCAGTCGTGTGCATTCATTCGGTTACACCCGCCTGTGCTACAGCCGCCATTACTTTTGCAACCATTTGGTGTTCCTGTTCCGCAATTACCGCAGCCCATCTAATCTATTAATTAAATATTTTTTTAAAATGACGATCGAGTAGAAAATTATTCGGATACTGCTTTGATGTAGCATACTTGCACGGAGATATTGCGCTTCAACAAAATTGAATGTTGAACTGCATTATAATATGTAGAAGTATGTGTTTGCAAAAACATAAAATTCAATCCGGTTATTCTTTTCTAATTCGATTTCGCACAATTTCCAATCTTTCCTTTCTAACTCACGGTGTCAAAAATACAATTTTGTCTTGAATGATATGATAAAGCTTGATTGTGAGTGCATGAAATAGAATTTTGGCATTTGCATTTCGCTCAATATAATACATCGCTTTATCCAGTTCTTCGATGATTGCTTGCTGCTGACTTAAATCGGCAATTTTATTTAGTCGAACGATAAAATCTTTTTCTTTATCAGGCAATGAATTTTCATCATTTAAAAGTTTGCATCGAATTGCTTGTTCTAAAATATGATTGAAATACAGCAAAAATTGTTTTTGGTTTTCGCGACCCTGCCGACTAATTTCTTCCACCCACTTGGTTTGTGCAATTGGTCCGGTTTTTAAAACTGCATTCAACCATTCGCGCAATAAATTTTGCCAATCTTCTTCGGCATTTTGCAAAAACTGCAATGCCTCTCGGTAATTTCCTTGAGAGAGTAAGGCAATTTGCCGAGCTTGATTACTATCAATATTATTTTTTTCTATTAATGCCAATTCAATTTCTTTGGAAGTAAGTGCAGGAATTTTTACTAATTGACAACGACTTAAAATTGTAGGCAATACTTTGCCGTCGTTTTCACTAACCAAAATAAATAATGTGTTTGGCGGAGGTTCTTCAATCAGTTTCAACAATTTATTTCCTTGGTTGCCGAGAAATTCCGGCATCCAAAGAATTAATATTTTATAGCCACCTTCAAAACTTTTCAAACTAAGTTTTCGAATAATATCGTTGCATTCGTTTGCAGAAATATTGCCTTGTTTATTTTCTGATTTAACAAGTTTATTTTTATCAACAACATGTTTCAACCAATCGTACACATTGCCATAATTATTTTGTTGCACAAACTCTCGCCATTCGGAAATAAAATCGGTACTAATAGGCGGCTTGTCCGATTTTTTTGTAATTACCGGGTATGAAAAATGAATATCCGGATGAATGAGCTGGTTAGCTTTTTTGCAAGCCGAACAAATTTCGCAAGCATCATTCAATGAAGAAGAAGATGACGGTTGATCAAACAAAATCGAATTTGTGGAACTTGAATTGTTTGTAGAAATTTTTTCGCAAACAAGGTATTGAGCCAATGCCAATGCCAATTGAAGTGCACCACTTCCTTCTTTTCCCAAAAACAATAAAGCGTGGCTTAGCCTATTTTGCTGAACCAAATCTTTCAATTGTTTTTTTAAATCTTCTTGGCCGGTGATGGATTGAAATTGCATGTGATGGCGAAAATAAATCTTCTTGCTTTAATAAAGTAGGGCAACTAATTTTCAGTAAAAGAAAAATAAAATTGAAAAATTTACTTCAGATAATTTGTAATTTCTTCACTCATTGGTTCCACTTTGCTGCGAAAAACTTTTACTAATTGTCCTTTTTCATCAAGCAAAAATTTAGTAAAATTCCATTTAATGATGGGCTCTTCTGCGCCAATTTTTTGTGCTTCGGAAATTAAAAATTTATAAATGGGATGAATGTCATCGCCTGCCACAGAAATTTTTTGTGTAATTGGAAAACTAACTCCTTTTTCTTTTCGACAAAAAGTTTCAATTTTTTCGTTGCTGTCGGGTTCTTGGTTTTTAAAATTATTTGCAGGAAAACCAATCACCACTAATTTATCTTTATAGGTTTGTTGTAATTTTTCTAATCCTTCGTACTGATAAGTATAGCCGCAATAAGTTGCAACATTTACAATTAATATTTTTTTGCCTTTGAATTTTTTAAAATCAATTGTTTTATTGTCCAATCCGGGTACAGAAAATTTATAAATGGGATTATCGGAGCGCAATAAAAACATTAAACAAGAAATTAAAAGTAGTTTCATAAACTGAGGGGTTATTATTATAATAAAAAAAGAAAAACGAAGTTAGTGCAAGGCATAACACAAAGTGGCGATGCTCAATTTTGTGTTATTGCCGCAAAGCAGTTCCGAGCCACATGCTTCCAAAGTTGCGCCGGTGGTAACTACATCATCAACCAACAAAAGGTGTTTGTTTTCAATCGCCAACTCGTGGAGCAAGGTAAATTTTCCTTCCATATTTTTCCATCTTTCTGTTCTTCCTTTTTTGGTTTGCGTTTGGGTGTGTTGCATGCGAGCAATACAATTTTTTAAAATAGGAATTTTCATTTTTTCTGCAATTCCTTCGCAAAGAATTTCCGCTTGGTTAAATCCTCTTTTTCTTTCTTTGGATGGAAAAAGTGGGATTGCAATTAATGCATCTATCGAATCAAATCGATTGCTTTGACGCAAAGATTCTCCCATCAACCTGCCGAGTTGCAAACCCAACTCTTTGTTTCCATTGTATTTGAATTCTTGCATCAATCGCTGCATGGCAGATTCTTTGGTAAAATAATAATGCGCTGTTGCGTTTGAAAGTTGCAATCGCCCCCAGAAAATTTTTTCTACAGGATTGTTTTTGTGTGGATGAAAATTAGTTTCGGGAAGAGCGGAAAGACAAACAATGCAAAGTTGACTTTCTTTATTTAAAGTATCATTACCACAGCTGGCGCAAACATGCGGAAAAAAAAGATGAAGTAGCGCTTCTTTTATTTCCTTCAATTGAATCATAAAAAATAATTCTAAAAAAGATATCGATAAATTTCTTCCACACGACCCATTGTTACCACTTCAATTTTGAATTTTTGTTTTGCCAAACTTTTGAAATTGTATTTGGAAACAATTATTTTCTCAAAACCCAATTTTTCTGCTTCTGCAATTCTTTGATCAATTCTGTTTACTGCTCTAATTTCTCCGCTAAGGCCAACTTCACCGGCAAAACAAATTTTTGGAGGAAGCGGCACATCTTCGTACGAAGAAAGCAAGGCGCACAAAACCGCCAAATCGATGGACGGTTCTTCAACCTTAATACCACCAGCAATATTTACAAAAACATCTTTTACCCCAAAATGAAAGCCACCTCTTTTTTCTAAAACAGCCAATAGTAATTGTAAACGCCTTAAATCAAAACTACTTACAGTACGCTGTGGTGTTCCATAAACAGACTGAGTAACAAGCGCTTGCACTTCGATAAGTAAAGGTCGAAGCCCTTCGATTGTTGCAGCAATTGCAATTCCGCCCAACTGCTCTTCTTTTTGAGTTATTAGTATTTCACTGGGGTTTTCTACTCTTCTCATGCCGGAATCGGTCATTTCGTAAATTCCCAATTCTGCAGTACTACCAAATCGGTTTTTCATAGTTCGTAAAATTCGGTAGGCATAATGGCGATCTCCTTCGAATTGCAAGACCGTATCAACCATGTGTTCCAAAATTTTTGGACCAGCAATGCTTCCATCTTTTGTAATGTGACCAATTAAAAAAACTGGTGTATTCGTTTCTTTTGCAAAGCGTTGAAGTTCTGCTGCGCATTCTCTTATTTGAGAAACACTTCCCGGCGATGAATCAATATTACTTGTATGTAAAGTTTGAATAGAATCAACAATAATTACTGCTGGTTTTAATTTTTTTATTTCCGAAAAAATAATTGATGTTGATGTTTCTGTTAGCAAATAAAAGTTGTCATTATTCAAATTCAATCGTTCCGATCGTAATTTAATTTGTTGTTCACTTTCTTCTCCACTAATGTAAAGTGTAGTGTAGTTTTTTAATTGCAAACCTATTTGTAAAAACAAAGTTGATTTACCAATTCCAGGTTCGCCGGCAATTAAAACAATACTTCCCGGAACAATGCCGCCTCCCAAAACCCTGTTCAGCTCTGAGTCTCCCGTGATTAATCTTTTTTCTTTTGTTGTAATTATTTCATTTAGAGAAATGGAAGCTGAAGATTTTTTTTCTCCTTTAAAATTTTTCCAATCAGTAAAATCGTTCTTATTTTCTTTTTGAATTACTTCTTCTGTAAAACTATTCCATTGTTGACAAGACGGACATTGACCTATCCATTTTACACTTTCGTATCCGCAATGTTGACAAAAAAAAGCAGTTTTAATTTTGGCCATAAAATAAAGTTAGCTTATCCAATGCAGCTTCAATAAAAATTTGGAAGAACTTTTTTTGGTGAACAAATTTTTTAAAAACACTAATTATTTTTTTTGAAAAATGTAAATAAAAAAAGAAAAAAGTAGGATGTCTAAAAAGTAAAAAGGACTAATCTTTCGACCAGCCCTTTTACTTACTAACCCATTAAATTCTGCTGCTAAATTACAAATCTGATGGAAATTTCAAAATAAATTTTTTGTAAATTCTAAAAATGTAATTTGTCAATATTTGTATAGTTTTTGTAAATAAAACATTGAAAATCATAAAATTATAAATAATGTTGTAACACAAAAAGTAGATAGCTGGCTGGTTTTTTAAAGCGAAAAAATATTTTTTTCACGCCAAAAATAATTTTACAAACTATCATCCAAAATTGATTTTTGTAGCGTTCCAAAATGGGATTAAATTTGTTGCTGTTAATTACAGCAATAAAAAAAAGAATTAAAATCTATGACACCGTCAATTTTGTTTGTATCAATCCTTTTTGTGGCTTTAAGTATGTTGGTTTCTACCATTTTGAAAAGAAAATTTACTAAATATTCTAAAATCCCCCTTGTCAATGGAATGACCGGAAAGCAAGTTGCAGAAAAAATGCTTCGGGAAAATGGCATTTACGATGTGCAAGTTATTTCCTCTGAAGGTTTTTTGTCCGATCATTACAATCCGCTAAATAAAACTGTGAATTTAAGTCCAGATGTTTTCAACGGTTGTAGCGTTTCTGCAGCTGCAGTTGCAGCACACGAATGTGGGCATGCGGTACAACATGCATCGGCTTATAGTTGGTTAATGTTGCGCAGCCGTTTGGTTCCCATTGTTCAGTTGAGTTCAAATGTGGTAAATATCATTTTGTTTATTGGGGTGGTTTTAGCTGCATCGGGTAGCACAACTCTTTTATTGCTAGGAATTTGCCTCATGGCCGTTACCGTTTTATTTACACTTATAACCTTACCTGTTGAATTTGATGCAAGTAATAGAGCACTGGCTTGGCTTGACTCAACAAATATTACGAATTACGAAGAGTATCCAATGGCGAAAGATGCATTAAAATGGGCTGCAACCACCTATGTTGTAGCAGCTCTTGCTGCTGTTGTTTCATTGATACAATATATAATGATATACCTAGGAAGTAGAGATCGTAATTAATTTTTAAAAGAAATACTTTATTTTTTTACAAAGCGACGCAACAGAAAGCGTTGCTTTTTTGTCTTTCTTTTAATAATTTTAACAAAATTTTGGAAATTAGCTGCCATCGACTATATTTGAATTTCATAATTTATCACATAAACAAAATAAAATGAGAAAACGACTGCTCTTGCTTGCAGGAATTTTTGTTCTGCTTGCGCAAACGGTTTTGGCTCAAACCGTAGAAGTTTCCGGTAGGGTAACCGATGAAAAAGGCGAACCTATTGTTGGAGTTTCTGTAACTGAAAAAGGAACACGTACTGGTACAACAACCAATGCAGGTGGTACTTTTAAGTTATCTGTAAAAAAAGATGCCGTACTTGTATTAACAAGCGTTGGTTACACACGAAAAGAAGTTTCTTCTAACAACGCTGCTGCAGTTTCAATGGAATCGGCTTCGGAATCTATTTCTGAAGTAGTTGTAACTTCTATGGGTATTAAGCGGGAGAAAAAAGCACTTGGATACGCCGTAGCAACAGTTGACAAAAAAGCATTAGAACAACGTCCAGAATCGGATGTTATTAGATTACTTAATGGTAAAGCTCCTGGGGTAGATGTTTTGGGAACGAGCGGTATTTCCGGTAGTGGTACGCAAATTCTTATTCGTGGTGTAAGTTCTATTTCAGGTAGTTCTACTCCATTGTTTATTGTTGACGGTGTGCCTTTTGACGCATCAACCAACAATCAATCCAACTTTACTTATGGTAATGTTACTTCTAGCCGTTTTTTAGACCTTGATCCAAACAGTATTGAGAGCATCAGTGTATTGAAAGGATTAAGTGCAACTACACTTTATGGTGAGTTAGGAAGAAATGGTGTGGTTCTTGTAACTACAAAAAATAGCAGTAGTCGTAAAACAAGCAAGAAAATGGAAGTTACTGCAATACAGTCCGTTTTTATTAATGAAGTTGCAAACCTTCCTGAATATCAACAAAACTATGGTGGAGGATTCGACCAAAGTTTAGGATTGGTTTTCTTTAGTAACTGGGGAGCAAAAATTACCAACCCAGCTGCTTTGGTAAATCACCCTTACGACCGTGGTGTTTTTGGTGTTGCGGACCACGCACTTGATTTTGGATTTCCTTCATTGATTGGTTCAAAATACGAATATAAGGCATATAATAGTGTAGAAAGATTTTTCCGTAAAGGTGTAGTTAAAACTACTTCTGTTGGTTTGTCTTCTTCAGGAAGTCAAGGAACTTTTAACGCAAACTATACCTATTTAGACGACGAAGGGTTTACTCCAGGAAACCGCGTTTATAAAAATAATTTCGGGATGGGCGGTAATGTAAAATTGAGTAATAATATTACTTTCAGCGGTACAGTAAACTATGCTCAAACTAATTTTAGAAGCCCTCCTACAGCTACAAGTTATGGTAGTGGATCTGGTGCTCCTTCCGTATTTGGAGACTTGATTTATACACCGGTGAGTGTGGATTTAATAGGCTTACCATGGGAAAATCCTTTAACAAAAGGTAGCACATATTATAGAGGTGGTAACGATATTCAACATCCAATTTGGACGGTTAATAACGCATCAGTTCGCCAAAATGTAAATCGTGTGTTTGGTAACATGCAGATGAAATACGATATTAGCGATAATCTCAATATATCTTATCGCGTTGGATTTGATAATTATAGTGAGTATAGTGCTACCGCAACAAATAAAGGTGGTGTAGATGGTGGAAGCCAATATACGCTTGGTTTTTATAGAACAGTTGATGGTCACAGCTCAATTTGGGATCATACTTTGTTGACAACTTGGTCTCCAAAAATAAATTCTAACTGGAATTTGAATTTGGATGCAGGTGTTAACTCTCAAGAAAGACTTTATAGTCAACAAGGTCAAAAAAGTACACAACAGTTAGTGTATGGCTTATTTGATCACGACAATTTTATTGTGCATGAAAATTCAAGCGAAGATGGTAGTGGCTTAGATTATAAGAGTCAAACTCAAACCATTGGAACGTTTGCACAAGCATTGTTTGGATACAAAGAGTTTTTATATTTCACAGTTGGTGCACGTAAAAGCTGGTCTTCCAATATGGAGAAAGACAATCGTTCACTTTTCTATCCAGGCGGTAGTGTTTCCTTTATTCCTACTTCAGCCATTGAAAGTTTGAGCGGGAATAAAATGGTAAACTACTTAAAAATTCGTGCTGGATATTCTACAAGTGCAAATTTTGGTAGTCCTTATGCAACAAGGCCCAACCTTAGCATTGGAACAAATGTGTTTGTTGATAGAGTTGGAACTGTTATTAATGTGAACAGCATCGGTAACCGTTTGGCAAATCCTGATTTAAAGCCCGAGTTAATGGGTGAAATTGAATTAGGTATTGAAGGTAAATTTATAAACAACCGTGTAAGTGTTGATCTTACTTTTTACAGAAGAATTGCAAATGATCAAATTTTAAATCGCGATCTTGATCCTGCAACAGGATATACTGTTACAATGGTTAACGCGGGTAGCGTTCAAAACAAAGGAATTGAGCTTGCTTTAGGTTATACTGTAGTAAAATCAAAGAATTTGAAATGGCAGGTTGATGGAAACTTTACTGTAAACCGCAGTTTAGTTACAATTCCAACTGATATGAAACAAATTGTTGTTGATGGATTTACTAACCAAGGTTTGTTTGCAATGAACGGGCAACCGTTCGGAGTTATTCAATCTTCTTATGCAACAAAAGATCCTAAAAGTGGTCAACGTATTGTTGACGGAAATGGCGATTATGTTGCTTCTACTGATATAGGAATCATTGGTGACCCAACTCCAGATTTTAAACTTGCTGGAATTAGCACACTTAGCTGGAAAGAATTTACTTTCCGTATGCAGTGGGATTGGACACAAGGTGGAGATATGATGTCTGTAACTGCTGCTACTTTAACAGGTCGTGGATTAACAAAAGACGTTGACTTTGACAGACAACTTCCTTTAATTCTTCCTGGAGTTAAGGCTGATGGAACACCAAATACTACACAGATAAGTGCAAGCCGTGCTTATTTTAATAACATAAGTGGTTATTTTGGAGCAAATGACTTAGCAGTATTTGATGCAACTTGTATCAGATTGCGCGAAGCTTCTATCTCTTATAACTTACCTGATGCTTTGTTGAAGAAACTGCCTTTTGGTTCAGCATCTTTTACATTGTCTGGTCAAAATTTATGGTACAATGCACCTAATTTTCCAAAATATACAAGATTTGATCCTGAAACATCAAGTCTTGCAGCTAATAGTAGTGTGCGTGGTTTAGAATTTTTAACTGGTCCTACTTCACGCCGTATTGGTATGAGTTTAAGACTATCCTTCTAACCTTAAAAAAAATAGAAATATGAAACAAATTCGTAAAATAATTTTAGCGCTAATCGCCACTACGGGTATCCTTACAGGTTGCCAAAAGATGGACGATAAGTTTGCGGGGTTAATGGATAATCCAAACTCCCCCAACCCGGCAGCTGCAGATGCGGATCTTTACATGAACCGCGTTCAGTTAAGTTTTGCTGGCTTCTTTAATTCTGCTTCCAGTTATGGAATGGAAACAACTCGTCAAATTGTAATGTACGGACCAACGTATAACAATGCATATACTCCAGAAAGTTTTGACGGAATTTGGAATACTGCTTATACGCAAATTATCAAACATGCAGATGCATTGATTCCAATCGCAACTGCTCAAAAGAAATTTGTAAATGTTGGTATGGCTAAAATCATGAAAGCATATACTTTGATGACTTTGGTTGATATGTTTGGAAGTGTTCCTTATAGCCAAGCTAATCAGGGTTCTGCAAATACAAATCCAATGGTTGATAATGGAGCAGCAGTTTATGCAGCATCCATAACTTTATTGGATGAAGCGATTACTGTGCTTACACCGGTTCCGGGTTCTTATCCTGGTGTTAACGACTTATATTATGGTGCAAGCAATGCAGCAGGTAAAGCAAAATGGATTACACTTGCTAAAACGCTTAAATTAAGAGCATATATGCAAACGCGTCTTGTGGATAATACAGTTGCCGCTAAAATAACTGCATTACTTACCGAGAACGATTTGATAGATACTCCTGGTGAAGATTTTGAATTTAAATATTCAACAAAACAAGCTGCGCCTAATAGCCGCCACCCTCGTTATAATAGCAACTACACTTCTACAGGAAGTGCTGGTGATTATATGGGAACGCACTTTATGTGGGCTTTAGCAAGAGATCCAGCAAAAGGAAGTTTCAGTAATAATCCTCTTACTTCTCAAGGAGATCCTCGTGCACGTTATCTAATTTATCGTCAGCGGACCAACTATGCAGACGTGAATGTAAACTCTGCTTCATGTGCTTATGCACCAAAGCCATCACACTATACTGCGGATATGCCGTATTGCTTAATTGGTTCAGGTTTTTGGGGGCGTGATCATGGTGATGGTAGTGGTATTCCTCCAGATGGTCCAACACGTAGTACAGTGGGAATTTATCCATTTGGTGGAGAATTTGATGCTAATCAAGGATCTTCTGTTAGTTTAAATAGAGGTGGACTAGGAGCCGGAATTCAACCTATTTGGCAGTCTTCATTTACCGCTTTTTTGAAAGCGGAAGCTAAATTAGCTCTTGGTATAGGAACTTCTACAGCCGATATACATATAGCAAGTGGTATTAACCAATCCTTTGCTAAAGTATTAGGATTTCCTGCTTCTATTGGAGCAGCAACAGCTGTTAATCCTGTATATGTACCATCACAAGCACAATTGGATGCTTATCTTGCAAAAGTAGCTGGTATTTATGCTGCTGCAACAACAGATGCAGAAAGAATGGATGTAATTATGAAGGAATACTACATTTGTCTTTGGGGAAATGGAGTAGATGCTTATAATAATTATAGAAGAACTGGAAAGCCGAGCAATCTACAATATACAATTTTAGCAGCTCCAGGATCTTTTATCCGTTCACATTTTTATCCATCCGTTCACGTAAACTTAAATGTTAATGGCGCACAAAAATCAGGTGTAGCTGTACAAGTTTATTGGGACAATAATCCAGCAGGGTTTATTAAATAATAAAATTTAAAACGAAATAAAATGAAAAGAATATTATCGTTCATCTTAATAAGCGCTGTTGTTGCCAACTTAAGTTCTTGCCGCAAAAAAGATTTAGCAGGAATATCATCCTACGAACAGTTAGGAGTTGGTGCTTATGTAACGCTTGTAAAAACAACAAACTTAATTATTGACTATGCAAACTTGAACACAACTTCGGTTAGTATTACAGTAAAAGAGTACGGCAAACCGGTTGACAAAATTAAAATTTATGTAACCCCGGGTGCTGCAAATGCAAACAAAGCAACTTGGAAATTAGTTAAGGAAGTTCCTTATACTACTCCAAACGCTGATGTTGTATTAAATGTAAAGGCAACTGAAATTGCTGCTGCATTGGGTATTGCACCTACTGCACTAGTAACAGGTCAAACCTACACTTTGTACAATTCTTTAGTTACTAAAGATGGAGGTGTTTGGGATCTTTCTAATACATTAGGTGAGTATTCAGGTAACCCGAATTACAACATGGCATTGACTTGGTCATCCGTTGTTGTTTGCCCCTACATTCCTGCTGCAATTGGCGGAGTGGGTAATACAGTTAAATTTAAAGTATTGCAAGACGATTGGGCAGATTATTCTCCTGGCGACTTAGTAGACGTAACAATTGGTGCAAATGGAGTTACGTTCCCCGCAATGTGGTTAACTTCTCCAGCAAGACCGGTTTTTGTAGCCGTTGCAGCTGCAACGGGCGCTGCTACTGTTGCCGATCAGAATTATGGAGATTACCCTAGTTATGGCATTTACAATATCTTCAATAAATCTGTGGGGACTAATAACTGGTTATTTTCTTGTGTAGGTACAATTACACTTACATTGAATCACCACGTAGGTACTTCAAATTATGGTACTTATTTATTCCGACTTGTTAAAGTATAAGTTTAAAACTAACTGCTAAGGAAAACCCCTCGTAAGAGGGGTTTTCTGTTTTTTGACCAATAATTTTTTTGAATTATAGTTTTATTTCTTCGTCGTGACTGTCGAAGAAATGAAATTCAGTCAAATGATAATTTGTATCAATTCGAAGTGATATTTTTTTTCTAAATTTTCTTTTCCATTTCGAAAAAATAGACATTACCCAACCTTTGGTCAAATAAGCATGAATGATGGGATGAACTGCAAGCGTTAAATTATTGTGCTGGTGCATAAAAAGGTAGTTCAAGTTTTTTTCTATTTCATCTTCCAAAATCAAAGCGGATGAAATTTTTCCTGTGCCTTTACAACTTGGGCAACCTTCCAATGTATTAATATTCATTTCCGGCTTCATTCGTTGCCGAGTTATTTGCATCAGTCCAAATTTAGAAATAGGAAGCAGTGTATGTCTTGCTCTGTCCGACTGCATTAATGCTTCCATTGTTTCGGATAGTTTTCGTTTATTTTCAGGAAGCTTCATGTCAATAAAATCTACCACAATAATTCCACCAATATCGCGTAGACGCAATTGGCGTGCTATTTCTTCGGCAGCTTCCAAATTGGTTTCCAGCGAATTTTGTTCTTGATTATTGCTAATACTTTTATAGCCACTGTTTACATCAATCACGTGCATTGCTTCGGTGTGCTCAATTATTAAATAAGCACCGCTATTCATATTAATTGTTTTTCCAAATGAAGCTTTTACTTGCTTGGTAATTCCAAAGGAATCGAAAATAGGAGAATCGCTTTGGTAATAACTAACAATATCGGCTTTATCGGGTGCAATGCGTTGAATATATGATTTGGTGTCTTGATATATTCCTCGGTCGTTCACTACAATTTTATTAAAATCTTCGTTAAGCAAATCGCGAAGGATACTTGCTGTTTTCGTTTTCTCGCTTAATATTTTTTTGGGAGGATTTGCACCTTTCAAATTAGTTTGAATCGTTTTCCAAGTTTCATTCAAGGAAATTAGATCTGCGTGGAGTTCTGCTGTTTTTTTTCCTTCGGCTGCTGTTCTTACAATTACGCCAAAATTTTTTGGTTTGATTGCTTCAACAATTTTTTGCAAACGCTTTCTTTCCTCCGAAGAATGAATTTTTCGAGAAACTGCAACGATGTTGTTGAATGGCGTTAGTACCACAAATCTACCGGGCAAAGAAATTTCACAACTAAGTCTTGGCCCTTTTGCAGAAATAGGTTCTTTTAAAATCTGAACCAAAATGTTTGGTTTCCCATTCAGCACTTCATTAATCTTTCCTGTTTTTACAATATCAGCTTCGTTTTCAAACTTTTCAAAATCAGGAATTCCTTCCGCGTTATAATTGATGGAAGCATGTGTAAATCGTAAAAGCGATTTTGCATACGGACTTAAGTCGGTATAATGTAAAAAAGCGTCTTTTTCAAAACCAACATCTACAAATGCAGCATTTAGCCCAGGAATAAGTTTTTTAACTTTTCCAAGGTAAAGATCGCCAACGGAAAAGTGAGCATCACTTTTTTCGTTATGGAGTTCTACTAGTTTTTTGTCTTCCAATAATGCTAACTCCGCACCTTGCGGGGTTACATTAATAATAAGTTCTTTGTTCAAATCAATTCGGCTTTGTGCCGTGAGCCGGTAAAAATTGAAGTTGCATCAAGAAGCGATTGAATACATTCTTTGTGTCACTACTTTTAAAAAGGAAGCAGAGAAATGAGGTATATCCAATACACTCTACCCATAATTACCCACTTTGTAGGGGTGTATTGGGTAGGAAAATAAATTATTTTTTCTTGTGGCGATTCTTTCTAAGTCTTTTCTTACGCTTGTGCGTGGCCATTTTGCCACGTTTTCTTTTTTTACCAGAAGGCATTTTTAATTTTTTTAATCAGTTTATAATAAGTTTTACTTGCTAAGATTTTCAATACGATTGTCCAATTCAGCGTTTAGCTCTCGGTGAGTTATTAGTTTTTTTGCTTGACGATACCAGTTAATGGCAGTTTGTTTATCAGCTTTTCTTTCATATACCTCAGCAAGCATTAGTATGGCTTCAAGATTATTCGATTGTAAATGAAACACTCGTTCAAATCTTGCAATTGCTTTGTCGTATTGTCCTGAAATTACCGATCCATGTCCCAACATCATTTGTGCAAACACATTGGTGCTATCTTTTTCTATTACTTTGAGTATTTTTTGAATACCCTCCATTGGGGTTTCGGAAATGGCTCCAAAAATATAACAAGCACCAAGGCCAACTTGGGATGAATCGTTTTCAGCGTTAATCTTCAAAGATCTTTCAAACAAATCCTTGGCCTGTAAGGCCTTCCATTTTTTTAACTGTGGATTTTCCTCATTCCACAAGTTGTTCAAAAACAAATGGGCAGCAAAGGTGAGGTTTTTTTCGGAATATTCCAACCTTGCGGCTTCGGCTTCGTACCAAGCATAAGGTTCAAAGACTTGAACGGTATCTTTCCAAAAATGAGCTAGTTGATGAAAAACGGCAAGTTGTTGTTCTTTTACAGCACCTCTAATTACAGATTGTTCCAATATACCCAAACGAGTAATTTGAGCTTCGCTTAATTTTTCTTTTGCGTGGCGGAGTATCGTATCTATGTTTAATTCCGAAACAGTTGTTTGAGAATTAACTTGAGTTGCATTTTCATTTTTCGAGGAAGAGCTTCCCCAAAAAAACAAAACAGCAATTAGTCCAAGAGCGGCTACAACAGCAATCCATTGCGATTTTTGCACAGATTAAAAATTTGAGCACAAAGGTACCAAAAAATCAAAAAGAGAATAGAAATTGATAAATGAAATTATTATTCAACCCCATCTTTATCCAAGTCGGTATCGGGTTTTGGCGTAACCAATTTTTTTACTTCTGCAACAAATTCTTTAGCAGGTTTAAATGCAGGAATATAATGTGCAGGAATAGGTACAGCCACATTTTTTTTGATATTTCGTCCAATTTTAGCAGCTCGTTTTTTTGTAATAAAACTTCCAAAGCCACGTATATAAATGTTTTCGCCACCGGCCAAAGTATCTTTAACTGCTTTAAACATCGTTTCCAAACTAAGCAATACATCTACTTTTGGGATTCCTGTTTTTTCAGAAATTTGATTTACTAAATCTGCTTTTCTCATATAAAGTATATTTTTATCGGTTAGGGGGTATGTATTATTGGAATATTTTCGTATGAAACTCTCCGTTTCTTATTCTGATTGTATCAGGATTGGACTTGCCAACAAAATCTAAAGAGTTAGTTAAGCTAAGCTGCATTGATTAAATTTAAGCTGGTAGTTTTTAAAACTACCAGCTGTTAATAAAATTAGTTTCTAATAATAATCGTTGACTTTTTGATAATTTTATTTTTCATTTTTTAAAATTTTAATGTGAATAAATTAAAAATATCGTACAAGACTTTATACAAACGATACAAGTTAATACAAAAACCCATGATTTTCAACAGAATAGACGAATAAATTTTTCAATAATGCAAAAAGAGGCAAAAAATATTAATGCATTTCGACGGCTATTACTCAACTGGAGCAAGGAAAAAAACACCCGTCAAATGCCCTGGAAAGGAGAAAAAAATCCGTATAAAATTTGGATTAGCGAAATCATTTTGCAACAAACAAGAGTTGAGCAAGGGTTGGACTATTATAAAAAATTTTTAGATAATTTTCCAACAATTCAAAAATTGGCAAATTCGTCCGATGCAAAAGCGTATAAAATTTGGGAGGGGTTGGGATATTATTCGAGATGTAAAAATCTTTTGGAAACAGCTCGAACAGTCGTAAAAAAACATGCGGGAATTTTCCCAACGACTTATGAAGAAATTTTAAAATTGAAAGGAGTGGGACCGTACACAGCCGCAGCTATTGCCTCTTTTGCGTACAATCTTCCGCATGCGGTTTTGGATGGAAATGTATTTCGTGTGCTATCTCGATTTTTCGGAATTGCAAAAGCAGTCGATTCTACTGAGGGGAAAAAATGTTTTCAACAACTTTCTAATGAATTATTGGATAAAAAACAACCGGGAATTTATAACCAAGCTATAATGGATTTTGGTGCGGTTGTTTGTAAACCTGTTCTGCCATTGTGTTTGCAGTGTAGTTTTAAAAAACATTGTAAAGCGTATGTAAGTAATTCGGTTGCATTGTTTCCGAAAAAAGTAAAGAAAATAAAAATTAAAACACGGTGGTTTTATTATTTAGTTATTAAATACAAAACCGAATTTTATATTCGTCAACGAACAGAGAATGATATTTGGAAAAACCTTCATGAATTTTATTTACAGGAATTTGACTACGAAGTTGCAAGCGAAGAAATTTTAAAGAAAGTTGAAAAATTAAATATTGTAAAAAAGAAAAATTATAAAGTCGTGTTTGTTTCGCCAACTCAAAAACAACAGCTGTCTCATCAGAAAATTTTTGCAAAGTTCATTACAGTTGAAATTTTTCAAAAAGCCAAAATTCCTTCAATGCAGCTCGTTTCAAAAAAAGAAATTACAAAACTCGCTTTCCCAAAAACGATCAATAATTATTTTCTGCAATATCTTGCAGCCAATAAAGAATAAATGAACAGACATTTTATTTTAATATTCATTTTTTTTGCTTTTGTATTTTTTGCATGTGAAAGCAATTATACAATTGACAAACGAAGAGGTTATTATAAAATTGATTTTCCTGAAAAAAAGTATCAAACATTTAGAGACGAGGGCTATCCGTATCAATTTGAATATCCCATGTATGCTAGTGTTTTAAAAGACAGTAGTTTTTTTGGCAATGCAACCGAAAATCCTTGGTGGGTAAACATTGATTTTCCACAATTTTCCGCAAGAGTTTTTTTAAGTTATAAAGAAATCGGAAAAAATAAATTTGATAGTTTAATTAGCGATGCGTTTATTATGAGTTACAAACAGCACGCAACCAAAGCTTCTTCCATTGAGGCTTTGCCAATAAAAACGCCAAATAAAATTGAAGGAATTTATTTTTCTTTAAAAGGAAATACCGCAACTGCCAATCAGTTTTTTTTAACAGATTCGGTAAGCCATTTTCTTCGCGGTGCGCTTTATTTTGATGCAACTCCCAACGAAGACTCGTTAAATGTTGTTAATGAATTTTTAAAAAAAGATTTGCAACATTTAATTAATTCGCTGCAATGGAATAAACGAAAAAATTAAACAATAATTTTTTCCAATTTATCAAGATAAGATTGTTCAATAGTAGCTCCCAACCCTGCTGTGTTTGTAATGTGAATTGTTCCATTTTTTTCATAAACTATTCCCCCATTAATCGGGTCTTCTTTAAACATAAGTGCTGTGTCAAAATCGAAATGTTGAATGATTGGACTTGATAAAGAAAAATGTGCAAATGCTGTCATTGCCAATCGCGATTCCATAAATGCACCAATTTGTAAATGAATCTTTGCTGCCTCTGCCAATCGTACCATTTTTAACGCTTTAAAAATTCCGCCTGATTTTCCTAATTTAATATTCATTAAATCACAAGCATTTAGTTGAATCAATCTTTGTGCATCGTGCTCGTCTCCACAGCATTCATCTGCCATTATTTTTATTGAACTTGCATTTTTTACGCGAGGCAATTCCATAAAATTCCACCGCGAAATTGGTTCTTCACAATATTGAATAGCAAACGGAGCCAATGCATTTAAAGTTGCAATTGCTTCCTCCACTTCCCATCCTTGGTTTGCATCTATCCGCAACGGAATTTCATTTCCTACAGCTTCGCGAATAGTTTTTATTCGCAAAACATCCGTTGGTCCGTGGGTTCCTAATTTTACTTTGATTGCAGGGAATCTATCTTCTTTTATTTTTAAAGCATCTGCTGCCATTTTTTGTGGATCGCCAATGCTAACAGTGTAATCGGTGATGATTGATTTATTATTTTCTCCACCCAAAAATTTATAAAGTGGAACACTTGCATTTTGTGAAGCAATATCATAAAGCGCCATATCAAATGCACTTTTAATACTTGCATTTCCATAAATGAATTTATCCATTGCAATAATGCAATCTTCTATTTCCAATAAATTTTTTCCTCTTAATAATTTAGCAAAATACTGTGCCACTATAAAACAGGTTTCGATGCTTTCTCCGTTGATTGGCATATAAGGACTGCATTCTCCAAAACCAGAAATGCCCGCATTGGTACGAATAACAACAACAATATTTTCTGCACTATCATCTCTGCCAAGCGAAGTAATGAAAGGTGCAATTAGTGGAATGCGCAGTTTATAAATTTCAACTTGCGATAAGAAAATTTTGTCAACCATTTTTTATTAATTGTATTGTATAAAAATAAGAAAGCCATCGAATAATCAATGGCTTTCAAAAACAATTGAACAAAAAATTATTTCACCAATTTCAATTCGTTAATAAGATTGGAAGCGCCACCCAACTTGTCGATACACCACAAAACATAGCGCACATCTACACAAATCGTACGATTCAAATCTTTATCAAATGCAATTTTGTGACTGAGCGCTTCGTAATTTCCATCGAATGCAAGTCCAATTAAATTACCCTGTGCATCTAAAACCGGCGAACCGGAATTACCACCGGTTATATCGTTTGTAGTAATAAAAGAAATAACGAGGTCATTTTTTTGTTTGTCGATGTATTGACCGAAATCTTTTTTCTTTGCCAACTCCAATAAATTTTCGGGCAAATCAAATTCATAATCTTTTGCTTTGTATTTCTGCAACACACCGCTCATCGTACATACATAATCATAAAACACTGCATCGCGCGGACGATAACTTTTTACATTTCCATAACTAACGCGCATCGTAAAAGTTGCATCTGGGTACATTTTTTTTGCTTTCACCGAATCCATTTCAAGAATTCCTTTTAAGTACAATCGTCCCAATTCATTATTTTTTATATTGAACTGTTGAAATTTTGCAACGTACTTATTTTGGTAATTAACTAAAAATGCACTTGCATGTGCAAATGCAGGATCGTTTTGCAAAACAATTGCATCGGGGTTGGCAACAAATGCATTCCATTTTTCGTCATCTAAAATGAATGTGTTTTTAAAAATAAATGCAGCATATTTTTTAAAAGTTTGTTCGTCGTTTAATTCTCCGTGAACGGAAGAGATTGCTCTGTAAAAATCAATCGGGTGTTGGCTTTTCTCAACATCTTGATAAAAAAGTTTTGTTACATCACCCACAATATTCTGGTCTGAAATTTTATTTTCATTTTTTAAAAACTCTTCTCTTGCTTTACTTGCAGCTTCAATTGCATTTTTTACATCGGAAGGTTTTTTACCTGGTTGTACCAATGCAATTTCTACTTGTTGTAAACTGGAAGCAAATGCCATCAACGGTGAACCGAAAACACCTTCGGTAATAAATACACGATGTTTTGAAAACGGGCGCCAATTTTCATAAGCAGTTTTCCATTCCGGAAAAATAGTTTCGTATTCTTTTTTCCCATTTGCCCAAGTTGCAAATTCAGCTTCTACTTTTTTCTTTTGATTAAAAACATCATATTTTATTAATTGCTTTGTTTCGCCTTCAAAGAATTTCCAATAGTTTGCAATACCCGCATAGCTTGATGCTAATTGTAATTTAACAGCTTCGTCTTTTTTCATTTCTTCGAACATGTATTTCAATCGCATGTCGCGCAACTTTACCAAAGTAGGGTTATCGATATCTATTTTTTGGTTTACACCAAAGGAAGTTTCGTAACGATTTGTTCCGCCGGGATAGCCGTAAATCATTGCATAGTCGCCATCTTTAAAACCTTTTATTGAAACCGGCAAAAACCATTTTGGAACCATTGGAATATTTTCGGCATCGTAATCGGCAGTTTTTCCTTCTTTGTTTGTATAAACTCTAAACACAGAAAAATCTCCGGTATGGCGCGGCCATTCCCAATTATCTGTATCGCCACCAAATTTTCCAATGCTTTCGGTTGGCGTACCCACTAATCGAACATCTTTATAGCGTTGATAAACAAAAACCAAAAATTGATTTCCTTTAAAAAGGCTGCTGATTCTTGCTTCAATATTTTGTGTTGCATCCGAGTATTTTGAATTCAAATTCATTAAAACCCGTGCTTGCCGTTGCGCTCTTTCTATGCCAGACAAGCCTTTTAGCGAATCTAAAATTTGTGTGGTGACATCTTGAATGCTCAATAAAAATTGAACAGAAACTCCTTTTGCAGGAATTTCTTCTCCTTTATTTTTTGCATAAAAGCCATCGCGCAGATAATTATGTTCTACCGAACTTGCGTTTGCAATTGCATCATATCCGCAGTGATGATTTGTAAAAATCAATCCTTGATTGCTAACTATTTCTCCGGTACATCCACCGCCAAAAATTACAATTGCATCTTTTATGGATGCTTTGTTAATGCTGTACAATTGTTCTTTTGAAAGTTTAAGTCCTTTTTTTACCATGTCGCTATATACTTGTTGCCCAAGTAATAAGGGAAGCCACATGCCTTCGTCGGCAAAAGATTTTAATAAAAAACTAACGGAGATAAAAACCGTAAATAAAAACTTCTTCATTTTGATAATATTTAGACAGCAAACCTACAGAAAAACCAATCGATTTTGTAATAAGAAAAATGACTATTTTTAATTTTTTACCTAAAACAAATTTTAAATGATAACAACTACAACCCCCAACATAGAAGGAAAATCAATTGAACAATATTTGGGTATTGTTTCTGCTGAAGTAATAATTGGCGCAAATGTTTTAAAAGATATTATGGGAGGCTTGCGCGATTTTTTTGGAGGAAGAAGCGGCACTTACGAACGTGTTATTGAAGAAGCGCGCCAAAATGCAATGGCAGAACTAATTCAGCGTGCACAAACGATGGGCGCAAATGCAATTGTAGGAATTGATTTGGATTTTGAAACTGTTGGCAGCGGTGGAAGTATGATGATGGTAATTGCAACAGGAACGGCTGTAAAAGTTAGCTGATTAGTTCAAAGTTTTCCAAAGAAGGTCCTTCAGTCCCACCAATCCTTTTTGTGTAAAAGAGGAAATAAAAATATGCGGTACATTGGTTGGTAATTCTTTCTCAATTGCTTTTATTAATTCTTCGTCCAACATTTCACTTTTACTTACTGCAATTACAAATTGTTTGTGCAATAGTTCCGGGTTGTATTTTTCTAATTCGTGAACTAAAATTTCAAATTCTTTTTTGTGATCATTGCAGTCGGCAGGAATCATAAAAAGTAAAACAGAGTTTCGTTCGATGTGGCGAAGAAAGCGGTGCCCCAATCCTTTTCCTTCTGCAGCACCTTCGATGATTCCCGGTAAATCGGCAATACAAAAACTTTTCCCATCGCGGTATTCTACAATTCCCAATTGAGGATTAATTGTTGTAAATGCGTAATTGGCAATTTTTGGTTTTGCTGCAGTAATTACAGAAAGTAAAGTTGATTTACCTGCATTGGGAAAACCCACTAAACCTACATCTGCCAACACTTTTAACTCGAGAACTTTCCAAGCTTCAATTCCTTCTTCGCCTGGTTGTGCATATTCCGGAGCTTGATTAGTAGGTGTTGCAAAATTTGCATTTCCCAATCCGCCTCTTCCACCTTTTATCCAAATTACTTCTTGTCCATCTTCTAATATTTCTGCTTCCGTCATTCCGGTAACTTCATCGCGTACAACGGTTCCAAGAGGAACTTCGATAATAATATCTTTTCCATCGCGTCCACTACAATTGTTTTTGGAACCACCTTCTCCATTTTCGGCTAATATGTTTTTAAAATAACGAAGATGCAAAAGTGTCCAAAGGTTGCGATTTCCTTTTAAAAGAATATGCGCACCGCGGCCACCATTGCCACCGTCGGGCCCTGCCATGGGATTAAATTTTGTACGGGCAAAATGTTTGCTTCCTGCACCACCGTGTCCACTGCGACAGAAAATTCGAATCTGATCGACGAAATTATTTTTTTCCAAAACTTTGATTAATGTGCAAAAGTAAGCGATATCAGTTCGAAGCGTTAATTATATAAGTAGAACTATTTTTTAAATGGAGCATATTTGATTTTTGTTTCCAAATTATTTTTTGAGTTTTTTGAACGAAGCGGTTTGCACGCTTTACAGTTTTCTAACATTTCTTTTGGTAATTGCTGATACAAGTTTGTGCCTTCGGTTTTCCATTTTAACATTTCATCACTTACTTTTTTTATAATTTTTCCGGGGTTGCCAACTAATAAAGAACGAGGTGGAATTTTTTCATCTTGTTTTATCAACGTAAGTGCGCCAACAATACATTCGTCGCCAAGAATTACATTGTCTAAAATCACCGCATTTATTCCAATCAAACAATTTTTCCCAATTGTTGCGCCATGAATTACTGCGCCATGTCCAATATGCGATCCTTTTTTCAATAATACAGTTGCTCCCGGAAATAGGTGAATAGTGCAGTTTTCCTGCACATTACAACCATCTTCTAAAATAATTTTCCCCCAATCGCCACGTAATGCAGCACCAGGCCCGATGTAACAATTTTTTCCAATGACAACATTTCCAGTAACCGCTGCTTGTGGATGCACGAAACTGCTTTTGTGAATTACCGGCATAAATTTTTTAAAGGAATAAATCATACTAATTTTTTTCCGGTTCTAAAACAAGTGCCTTTGAATAATGCAACCTGTTCGTTTTTTTGATTTAAAATAGTTATTAAATACACGCCGGTACTTCTGCCGTTATGTATTTCTTTTGCTTCTGCAGTAATGGTGTCGCCAATAATTACAGCTTTTGTAAAACTGATGGTAACGTCCAATGCAACCGATAAATTATTTCGATTGTTGCAAGCAAATGCAAAAGCGCTATCAGCAAGTGAAAAGGTAATTCCTCCGTGTACAATGCCGAGTCCGTTTACCATTTCTTTTCTTATCAGCATATTGATGCGGCTATAACCTTCACTTACTTCTAAAACTTTTACTTGCATCCATTGGCTGAATGCATCGTGTTCCATCATGTGTGCAACTACCGAGTTGGCTAATTTGTCTTTTTCGTTTTGCATTTTTTAAAAATAAGTTTTTTATTCTCCGGTGAAGTGCGGTTTTCTTTTTTCTAAAAAAGCTTGAATACCTTCTTTGTAATCCTGTGTGTGAGCAGCTTTTTGTTGAAAAACATCTTCGTCTTGCAGTTGCTCTTCAAATGTATTTACAAAAGAAATGTTTAATAATTGTTTGGTGTATGCAAGTGCTTTTGTAGGAAGATTGGAAACTGTTTCAGCAATTTTAAAACTTTCTTCCTTGAAAGTTTCATCCGAAAATACTTTGTAAATCATTCCCATTTTTTCAGCTTCTTCCGAAGTAATTTTATTTCCCAATAGCATTAATGCACTTGCTTTTTGCCAACCAATTAAACGAGGTAAAGTATGCGTACCACCACTATCCGGTATTAATCCTATTTTACTAAAAGCTTGAATAAAACTTGCAGAAGCAGCTGCAACAACAATATCGCAGCACAAAGCAATATTGGCGCCGGCACCTGCAGCCACACCATTTATAGCAGCTACAACCGGTTTTTCCAACTTGCGTATTTTGGTTACAACTGGGTTATAATGTTCAACAATTATTTTCTCCATTCCCTGCCCTTCGGCATCTACAACTTCAGCTAAATCCTGACCAGCAGAAAATGCTTTTCCGGAACCGGTAATATAAACAGCTCTTATTTCCTTTTTTTTACATTCATCCAATTTTTCCTGCAGCAACAAAGACATTTCGCGGTTAAATGCATTTAATTTTTCCGGACGATTTAGTGTAATAATGCTAATCGAATTTTTTATTTCAAATAAAATTGTGGACATGTTTTATTATTTAATAGCGAAGGTAATTATTCCAAGCAGTCGACTAATGACATTTAAAATAATCAAAAGGTTCACAGCAATCATCACATTGAAACATTGCTTTGCAAGCGGTAGAGCCAAATTCACTAATCAATTTTGTATTGATTGATTGACAGCGCGGACATTCCACTCCATTGCTTGCAATTAAAAATCGTTTGTTGGGTGGTGCTATGCCGTAATTTTTTAGTTTTATTTTTCCTGCATCGCTTATCCAATCGGTTGTCCAAGCCGGACTAATAATTGTTGAAATTTTTAAATTAGTAAAACCCAATTTATTTAATTGCATTCGAATATCCGTTGCAATCATATCCATTGCGGGGCATCCGGTGTAAGTTGCTGTTATTACAATTTCAAGTCCATCTGTATTAATTTTTACATCGCGAACAATTCCAAGATCAACAATACTTAGCACAGGAATTTCCGGATCTTTTATTTCTTTCAGATAAGTATAAATTGTTTCCTTATTAAAATTGAGCTTATTCATAATTACCATTCACATCCGGGAAATGTTCGTTGCATGTATTGAAGTTCGGTTAAAATAAAACCAAGTTGTTCGGTGTGGTTTCCGGTTTTACCACCGGTTTGAAAAAATACATTTGAGAGAATTGGCAGCGTTGCATTTTTGAAAATTTCATTTATTTTTTCTTGCCAATTTTCTTTGATTGAATTCAACTCAATACCCAATTCTGTTTCATACGCAGCAGGAATAAATAGCTCTCCCGTAAATCGCCAAAGATTATTTACGGCATTCAAAATTCTGTTGCGGCTTTCTTCTGTTCCATCGCCCAATCGCTCCACCCATTCGCTGCTCCAACGCAAATGATAGCTGATTTCTTTCAACGATTTTTCTGCAATTGCAGCCAAAGTTTCGTCGCTATTTTTTTGTAATTGCTGAAATAATAAAAATTGAAAACTGCTGAAAAAAAATTGTTTCAAAATTGTTTGTGCCCAATCGCCATTCGGTTGTTCAAGCAATAAAAAGTTTTTAAATTCTCTTTCCGTTCTAAAAAAAGCCAAACTGTCTTCGGTGGTATTATCGTTTTTTAATTGAGCCGCATATTGATAAAAACTTCGAGATTGGCCAATTAAATCCAATGAAATATTTGTGATGGCAATGTCTTGTTCCAAAATAGGACCGTGTCCGCACCATTCTGCATTTCTTTGACCGAGTATCAATGAATTATCGGCAAGGTGTAAAAGATAATCGATGATTGGCTTGTTCATTTTTGTTTTCAAAATAGAAAAAATTACATGTGTTTTAATTCGTCGGGCAATTGATAAAAACTAGCATGACGATAAATTTTATCATTAGAAGGGTCGTACAAACTTTCAGATTCATCCGGATTTGAAGCATGAATATTTTTTGATTCAACAACCCAAATACTTACGCCTTCCATTCTTCTTGTATAAACATCTCTGGCATTTTCAATTGCCATTTGTGCATTGGCTGCATGAAGGCTTCCGGTATGTTTGTGATCAAGCCCTTGTTTGCTACGAAGAAAAACTTCCCACAAAGGCCAATCAGTTTTTGATTCAGTTGAAATAATGGAATTTCCCGAATTGCTTTCAGGAATGTCGCCGTAATAAAATTTGTTGATGAACTGTTTCATTTTAAATAAATTATTTTGTTTTTGATTTATTTGAATGTGCGACAGCTGCTTGTCTTACCCATTCGCCATTTTCCCACGCTTTTTTTCTTGCTGCAACTCTTTCAAAATTACAAGGGCCGTTTCCTTTTATAACATTCCAAAATTCTTCCCAGTTTATTTCCCCCCAGTCGTATTGTTTTTTTTTATTGTTCCATTTTAATTTATCATCGGGTAATTTCATACCCAAGAATTTTATTTGTTCTGCGATCATATCTACAAAATTTTGTCGGAGTTCATCATTACTTTTTCTTTTTATTTTCCATTTCATACTTTGATCACTATTGGTACTTTCCGAATCTTTTGGTCCAAACATCATCAAGGCCGGCCACCACCAACGGTTGATAGCATCTTGACACATTTGCTGTTGTTCAGTTGTGCCTTTTGATAAAACCAATAAAGATTCAAATCCTTGTCTTTGATGAAAACTTTCTTCTTTGCAAATTTTTACCATTGCTCTTGCATAAGGGCCGTACGAAGTGCGTGTAAGCATTACTTGATTCATGATTGCGGCACCATCCACTAACCATCCAATTGCACCAATGTCTGCCCATGTTAATGTTGGGTAATTAAATATGGAAGCATATTTTGCTTTTCCACTATGCAAATCATTGATGGTTTCTTCTCTTGTAATTCCCAGCGTTTCGCAGGCACTGTATAAATACAAACCATGGCCAGCTTCATCTTGAATTTTTGCCAACAAAATTAATTTTCGTTTCAAAGAAGGTGCTCGTCCAATCCAATTTCCTTCTGGTAACGTACCAACTATTTCGCTGTGTGCATGTTGACTTATTTGTCGAATATTCGTTTTTCGATATGCCTCCGGCATCCAATCTTTTGGTTCAATTTTTGTTTCTTCTTCTATTTTTTTTAAAAAAATTTCTTCTTCTTTTAGTGCAGACATTTTTTAGTTTATTATTTTATATCAAAATCTACGATAATTTTTTCTGTTTTAGGATGGCTTTGGCAAGTTAAAATATATCCTCTTTCAATTTCAGAATGTTCCAATCCCCAATGCACGTCCATATCCACAAGACCTTCAACCAGTTTGGCTTTGCAAGTGCAGCACATTCCTCCCTTGCAAGCAAAAGGGAGATCGAGTCCTTCTTTTAATGCGGCATCTAAAATTGTAATATTACTATTGAGAGGTTGTTCAAATTCAAAACTTCTGCCGTCTACTTTTATGGTTATATTGGTTTGTGCTGAAGAATTTTTTTGAAACAATTTATTTTTTGCATCCGATTTTTTTGTTGTGGTGCTATTAAATAATTCAAAATGAATTTTCTTTTCTTCTGTTCCTTGTTCAATTAAAAAATTTTTTGTTGCAAAAATCATTTCTTCCGGACCACAAATAAAAAATTCATCGAAAGTTGTGTAGTCAATTAATTTTTGTAAATCGTTTAGTTTCTCAACATTTATTCTGCCAAAATTTAATGCCGAATCTGTTTTTTCTCTGCTTAAAATATGAACCAAGCTGAAACGATTCATGTATTTGTTTTTTAACCCCTCTAATTCTTCAAAAAAGATAATTGAATTACGTGATTTATTTCCAAATACTAATGTAAAACTGCTTTCCTTTTCTTCAGCAAGTGTTGTTTTAATAAGCGATAGAACAGGGGTGATGCCACTTCCTGCAGCAAAGGCGAGGTAATTTTTTTTATTCGATGGATTGAGTTCAGTAAAAAAATTCCCAACCGGTTCCATTACATCAATCGTATCCCCTTTTTTTAAAATATCATTTGCAAAAACAGAAAATTTTCCATCTGCAATTTTTTTTATTGCAACTTTCAACTCCTTATCAAAGGGTGAACTACATATTGAATAAGTTCTTCGTACTTCATTTTCATCTCTATTTATTTTCATCGTCAAACTCTGCCCTTGTTTGAATTGAAAAGCAGTTTCTAAATTGGTTGGAATTTCAAAAACTACTGACACGCAATCAGTAGTTTCTTTTTTTACCATTTTTATTTTAAGTGAATGGAAATGAACTGACATGGGTATAATTCTAGTTACACAAATCGTGAATCATTATTAAAGTTATATTTTTTCTAAATCTTATGCGTTGATTTTTATTTTACGAAGTTATTAGTATGCGATGTAAAAAGTATGCCATTTTTAAAAACACTTTTGATACCTTTTTTTAAAATTATTTCAAATTGAATTAGGTTTGCAGCATTCATTTAAAAAATAATTTAACCCAAATTTATTTCTATGTCGCTTGTTGTAGTTGGAACAATGGCTTTTGATGCAATTGAAACCCCTTTTGGTAAAAGTGATAAAATTGTTGGTGGTGCTGCGACTTATATTGCGTGGAGTGCTTCAAATTTTACAAATTCTGTAAAACAGATTTCTGTTGTAGGGGGAGATTTTCCGAAAAAAGAGTTGAAACTTTTAGAAGCTCGTGGTGTAATATTGGATGGTGTAGAAATTAAAGAAAAGGAAAAATCATTTTTTTGGAGCGGTCGTTATCATTTAGATATGAACACAAGAGACACATTGGATACACAATTAAATGTGTTGGCAAATTTTACGCCAGTTGTTCCCGAGTTATACCAGGATTGTGAATTTTTAATGTTGGGTAATCTTGTCCCTGCCTTACAGCTTTCGGTTATTGAACAACTTAAAAATCGTCCAAAATTAGTTGTACTCGATACGATGAATTTTTGGATGGAAACTGCAATGGGCGATTTGGAAAAAGTTTTGAAAAAAGTGGATGTTCTTTTAATAAACGATAGCGAAGCAAGGCAATTGAGTGGTCAATATTCATTAGTTGCTGCGGCTAAAACTATTTTAGAAATGGGTCCGAAATACCTTGTAATAAAAAAAGGAGAACACGGTGCTTTGTTGTTTCATGAAGAAAAAGTTTTTTTTGCACCCGCACTTCCTTTAGAAATGGTCTTTGACCCAACTGGTGCCGGCGATACATTTGCCGGAGGATTTATTGGTTATTTGGCAAAAACAAAAGATATCAGTTTTGAAAATATGAAATCCGCCATCATTGTTGGCTCGGCATTGGCAAGTTTTTGTGTAGAAAAATTTGGAACAACAAGATTAAAAGAATTAAGCAAAGCAGATATTGATGATCGTATTCAGCAATTCAAAGAATTGACAAAATTTGAAATTGAACTAGAATAAAAAGAGGTGTAATAAATTAATTCACTAATATCACCACATTTTTAAATTGATTTTTTTCTCCTTTTAAATTAAACAGTTCTGTAAAAACGATATAAGCACCAGTAGGTAGTTTGTTTTTTTTATCATCGGTTCCATTCCAATTCCAAAAACCTTCCAAGCCAAGTGTAGCATTTTTTGAAAACCTGTTTACCAAAATTCCTTGCGAATTATAAATGGAAATGTTGGCTATAAAACCGGACTCTTTCACTTTGTAAAAAATAGTAGCAACATCATCTCTTCCATCACCGTTGGGCGAAAATATTTTTGGAATTATTTCAATTGTTGCTTTAACAAATTGTGAATTTTTGTATTGCGAATTTTTATATCCCGGTGTGGCAAAACCGGCTGTGGATGAGGCTGAAGTCCAATTTGTTTCAGCTTGTGAAATACCGTTCGGGTCAATTCTTTCCAACGAAACTCCTGCTGCGTTGTCGATTAATTTAAAATGCCAATCATCTTTGTATTTTACTTCATCAATAATTAAACTCAATGAATTTAGCAATACAACTATTCCTTCGTTATCCGGAAAAGAAGGAAGCGTTGGAAGTTCCAAAAATGCATTTCTATTTTTTACAAAATAATTCAACGACATCGATTCGGAATTTTCTGTAATTGCGAAATAGTCTTCCGGAAAAATAAGAAACGGTGTTTCCGAAATTAGTTTTTGCGAAGAAATAATTCCGCTGTTGTTTCTATTTGCCACAAACAGTTTAGATGCGTCAAAAACTTTATTGCTTCGGTTGTAAAATTCAACAAAATCCGAACTTCCACTTTTTGGATTAAAAAGAATTTCATTCACCACAATTTCATTTACAGCAATTGCAGAAGGCAACGCAACTTTCGTCTTATTGAAATTGCCAATAAAATTATTGCTGCAATCAGAAATATTTGTTGCAGTAATCGTATAAATAATATTGGGTTGCAATGGTGTTACCGTTGTTAGTTGCACGGAATGAAAAAGTGGAGATAAACAAGCAATTGAATTAAAAATAATTCCACCGTCCGAAGTGTAATTTGTAATGGTGGCAGCTTTCATGCTGTCAAGCGGTTCGTCAAATTCTAAAATTATTTTCAAACTGTCAATTGGGTAAGCTCTTTTTAGCCTCGGCGATTCTGTATCGGGATTGATTTCGTTTACAGAATTTTTCATACTTGGCGTGCCGCCTTTTGTATCAATACTTGCTTTCCAATTGTTTTTGTAAGTGCAAGGATTATTTGCATCAATCATTTCCAAACTCCAACCTCCTTCTTTCTTTGTTGAATTTTGATACCAAGAAATTGAATAAAAAACGGCGTGAATAATTTTTCCGGTTGATGATTTTAAAAACAACTGATCGCCATTATTATCGAGAGATGGGAAATTGGGCACTACAATTGCGGTTCCAAATAAACTCATAGCAGCAACGGCGCTAGTTGCACAAATTGTAACAAAACTATCAGCTTGTAAAATAAAGTTGGGTATTGCACCACTTTGTCCCGTTGCATCTCCAATTCTCCAGTTTTGAAGATTGATTGCAGTTCCGGAAATATTTTTTAATTCTATCCATTCGTTATTTGGTAAACCAACTGGTGGACTTGGGTCAGCCATAATTTCATCAATTATAATTGCATATCTGTTTTGTGCAAATAAAAAATTGCATTGCAATGAAAAAAATAGAAATAGGAAAATGGTTTTCACAGTTTTAAGTTATTGAAACCCACTCATTAATTACATTAATATAAATAATGGATTAATATTTTGTGTAAAATAAAAGCCAATGCTAACTTTGCACCGCGAAAAAAAATAACAAATGAAAGTTGCAGTTGTTGGTGCTACGGGATTGGTGGGTACAAAAATGCTTCAAGTATTAGCCGAAAGAAATTTTCCTATTACTGAATTATTTCCAGTCGCATCGAAAAAATCCATTGGAAAAGAAATCGATTTTAGAGATAAAAAATATTCGATTGCAAGTATGGCCGACGCAATTGCAGCAAAACCTGCAGTGGCACTATTTTCAGCAGGAGGAAGTGTTTCGTTGGAATGGGCTCCAAAATTTGCTGAAGCAGGAATTACGGTTATTGATAATTCTTCTGCTTGGAGAATGGATCCTCAAAAACCATTAATTGTACCAGAAATTAATGCAGAAATTTTAACTGTAAACGATAAAATAATTGCCAATCCAAACTGTTCAACTATACAAATGGTAATGGCACTAAATCCGTTGCATTTAAAATATGGAGCAAAAAGAATTGTGATTAGCACCTATCAAAGTGTTACCGGTACTGGCGTTAAAGCTGTCGATCAAATGCAAAATGAACGAAAAGGAATAGTTGGAGAAATGGCGTATAAATATCCGATTGATTTAAATGTTATTCCACAAATAGATCTATTTCTTGAAAACGGTTATACGAAAGAAGAGATGAAAATGGTTTTCGAAACCAAAAAAATAATGCGTGATGATTCCATTCGCGTAACTGCAACTGCAGTTCGAATACCTGTAATGGGTGGTCATAGCGAAAGTGTGAATGTAGAATTTGAAAATGAGTTTGATCTTGCTACAATAAAAATGATTTTAGAAAAAACGCCGGGAATTGTGGTGGTGGATGATCCGGCAACACAGCGCTATCCGATGCCGATGGATGCGCACGAAAAAGATGAAGTGTTTGTTGGCAGATTGCGAAGAGATGAAACACAACCCAATACTTTAAATATGTGGATCGTATCTGATAACCTTCGAAAAGGAGCTGCAACTAATGCGATTCAAATTGCAGAATATTTGCTTTCGAAGCAATTGCTCTAATTTTTTTTAGAAAAATTAATCAGTGCTTGCCGAATAATTTTAAAAATTCTTCTTCGGTAATAATTTTTATCGAATTTATTTTTTTTGCTTTTTCTAATTTACTTCTGGCATCGGCGCCCACTACTAAAAAATTAAGTTTCGAGCTAATGCTGCTTGCAATTTTTCCGCCATTGTTTTCTACAATTTCTTCGGCTTCTGTTCTTTTTAATTTTGATAATGTGCCGGTAAATAAAAAACTTTGATGGACGAAATCACCCACAAAATTCTTTTTTTCGTTTTTAAGCTGTAAGCCTAAATTTTCCAAACGTTGCAGCAATTCAATATTTTTCTGGTTGTTAAAAAATTGAAAAATACTTCCCGCAACTTTTGGCCCGATGTCTTCGAGTTGTTGTAAATCATCCAAGGAAAAATTTCGAAAATCGAGCAGGTGAGCAACTGAGTTTGACATTGTTTTTGCAGTTGTTTCTCCAACAAAACGAATCCCCAATGCAAAAATCAAACGATGCAACGGTTGTGTTTTTGAATTTTGAATTGCAACTTTTAAATTCTCAATAGATTTTTTTCCGAAACCATCTGTATTTTCAAGTTTGCCAAAATCTAATTCATAAATTCCAACAATGTTTTTCAGCAAATTCAATTTGAAAAATTTTTGAACAATAGAATCTCCCAATCCGCGAATATCCATTGCGTCTTTACTTGAAAAATGAATGATGTGTGCAATCAATTGCGCGGAACAATCAATGTTTATGCATCTCCAAGCTGCTTCGCCTTCTTCTTTAAATAATTTAGTATTACAGGTTGGACAATTTTTTGGGAATTCAATTTCTTTTTCAATTCCAGTTCTTAATTCAATTAAAGGTTTTACAATGTAAGGAATCACATCGCCGGCTCTTTCTATCAAAATTGCATCACCAATTTTTAGTTTTTTTTCTTTTATCACTTCTTCGTTGAATAATGAAATGGAAGAAATGGTAACACCGCCCAATGCGGTGGGTGTAATTTTTGCAATAGGTGTAATGGCTCCTGTTCTTCCGATTTGAAATTCTATTGTTTCTAATTTGCTGGTTGCTTGTCTTGCTTTAAATTTATAAGCCATTGCCCAGCGTGGATGGTGGCTGGTCATTCCTATTTTTTCTTGAAGAGAAACTTCATTCAATTTTATAACTACTCCATCAATTTCGTACGGGAGATTGTCTCTTTTTATTTCAAATTCGTTGCAATAATTTATCACAGCTTCGATGCCAATCAACACTTTTTTTTCTAGTTGTGGACTTCGAAAACCTAAGTCCCATAATAAATTTAAAGTAGTTGCATGTTGATGTAAATCTTCCGTAATTTTTTTATTTGGAAGCGAAGTGTAATGACTGATATGATAAACAAACGCTTCAAGATTTCTTTTTCCTACCTCGGTTGGGTTTTTTATGCGAAGGCTTCCTGCTGCTGCATTTCGTGGGTTAGCCAACGGTTCTAACCCTTGCGCAATAAGTTGTTCGTTGTATTCTTTAAAATTCTTTTTATTTATTAAAACTTCACCTCTTATTTCTACTTGCTGCAAACCGTATTGCGAAAATTTAGCAGACAATGGAATACTTTTTATTTTTTTGATGTTGGTTGTAATTTCATCTCCTTCAACTCCGTCGCCTCGCGTAGCACCACGAATTAATAAATCGTTTTCATAAATAATAGAAATACTTGCGCCGTCAAATTTTGGTTCTACACAATATTCAATAATTTCTTTTTCCGTAAGTTCTTTTACCCGGCGATCAAAATCTAGCAAATCATTACTGTCGTAGGAATTTTCCAATGACAACATGGGTACTAGATGCTGTACGGAAGGAAAAGATTTGGTTAATCCTTTTGCCACACGCTTCGTTGGAGAATCTGCTGTAATCCAACTTGGGTTTTCGTTTTCAGTTTTTTCGAGCAATTTATAAAGCAGGTCAAATTCTATATCTGCAAGCAACGGCTCGTTTAAAATATAATAGCGGTATTCGTGAAATCGAAGAACATCGCGCAATCTTTGAAGTTCTTCTTCGCCAACAATTATGGCTTCTTTATTTTGTAAAAATAAAGAAGTTTCTTCCTGTAATTTTTTTGTAATCTCCTTATTGTACATGGGTAATTCGTGTTGTAAAAATAAGCTACAATATCAACTATGTTATTTTTGAATTTGAAGATTTTTTTTAGGGAGTCAGTAAAATATTTTTTTGTGTATCTATAATAAACCGAACAATTTCTTCCAAAGGGTTATGGATTCTTGAAATTGCTATAAATAATAAATAATTCAAAAAATTGAATCTTATTTTGCAATAGTATTATTTTTATTCGTTAAAAATATTATTGAAATTCAATTGTTTACAAAGGTGCAATAAAAAATAGTTCGCTAAAAGTTTGGAAATACAAGTTGTGGGCACTTATCTTTGCGACCCCCAAAAAAGTTGAAAAAACTTATTGGGAATAGCAGGTGGATGGTCCTGTTATTTTATTAATAACTACTGGGGTTGAAAAATCAACATTACAGTAAAAACATTTTAAAATGAGTCATTTACATTTCACAACAAAACATGCAAATGCGGCTACCGTAAAACACAACTGGTATGTTGTGGACGGTACCAATCAAACCGTAGGACGTATGTGTGCAAGAATTGCTGCAATACTTCGTGGCAAAAACAAAGCATACTATACTCCTCACGTAGATTGCGGCGATTACATCATTGTAATTAATGCAGAGAAAGTAATTTTTACTGGTAAAAAAATTGAAGACAAATTGTACGACACTTTCAGCGGATATCCTGGTGGTTTAAAACAAGAAACTGCGGGCAATTTATTAGCACGTCGTCCCGATGCAGTTATCGAAAGAGCCATAAAAGGGATGCTTCCAAAAAATCGCTTGGGTCGTCAGATGTATAAAAAATTATTTGTGTATGCAGGAGATAAGCACGAACATGCTGCACAACAACCAAAAGCACTTAAATTCTAAATTTTAATTCACTTTTCAAAAAAGAAAGTGGCAAATAAATAGAAATGGAAAAACAAAAAAACGGAGTTGGTCGTAGAAAAGAAGCGGTAACTCGTGTATTTATGTCCAAAGGACATGGAAAAATTACGGTGAACGATAAAGATTTTAAAGAATATTTTTCGTTGGTTTATTTACAAAATCAAGTAACAAGACCGTTGAAAACAGTTGCTGCACTCGATAAATTTGATATCGTAATAAATGCAACCGGCGGCGGCGTAAAAGGCCAAGCCGAATCAGCAATGCTTGGTATTTCACGTGTTTTGGTTGATTTTAACTCAGAATATCGCCCCTTATTAAAAGCAGAAGGTTTATTAAAACGCGACCCAAGATCGGTAGAGCGTAAAAAGTTTGGACACAAAAAAGCAAGAAAGAGCTTCCAATTCAGCAAACGTTAATTTGTTGAAACTAAACTTAGAAAATTAGCAAACAAAAAAAATAAAAATTACAATCGTTTAAAATGGAAAATAATAATACTTCACTTCAGCAGCAACTTTTAGATGCAGGTGTTCATTTTGGTCATTTGCGCAAAAAGTGGAATCCGAAAATGCTTCCTTATATTTTTGCTGAAAAGAAAGGTATTCATATCATCGATTTGAACAAGACAACAGAATGTCTGCAAGAAACAGCAAGTGCTTTAAAACAAGTTGCTCGTAGTGGTAAAAAGATTTTGTTTGTTGGAACAAAAAAACAAGCAAAAGATATTGTTACCGAATGCGCACAACGAGTGAACATGCCGTATGTAACTGAGCGTTGGTTGGGTGGAATGCTAACAAACTTTAACACGGTTCGTAAAAGTGTTAAAAAAATGCAGAGCATCGAAAAAATGTTAAACGACGGAACCTTCGATAGCATTACAAAAAAAGAGCGTCTTACTTTAAGCCGCGATAAAGACAAAATGGAAAGAGTACTTGGAGGTATTGCACAACTAAGTCGAGTTCCCGCTGCATTATTTATTGTAGATATTGGCCATGAGCATATTTCTTTGGCAGAAGCAAAGCGTTTGGGAATTACAACTTTTGGAGTTGTAGATACAAACTGCGATCCTACTAAAGTTGATTTTGCTATTCCTGCAAATGACGATGCTACAAAATCAATTACAATTATCACCAACTATATTACAGCAGCCATTGCCGAAGGGCTTGCTGAACGTCAAGCTGCAAAAGACGACGAAAGTGAAGAAACATCCGGAGCTGAAGAGAACGAAAGAAAAGCAGCTCGATTGGAAGCAGAAGCAAAAGCAGATGGCGATCGCGGTGGTAGATCTCGTGGTGGCAATGCGCCAAAACGCAGAACGCCAAGCAGCCCAAAAAGAACGAGCAATCGTTCGTAAAGGATTTAACGGCCAGGTATTTCTAAGTGAATTTTAATTTAAAAAAAAGAGTATGTCAACAGTAGCAATAAGTGCTCAGGAAATTAATAAACTGCGTCAAACAACCGGTGCAGGAATGATGGATTGTCGCAAAGCATTAACTGAAACGAACGGAGATTTTGAAGCTGCAATTGATTGGTTAAGAAAACAAGGACAAAAAGTAGCAGCAAAAAGAAGTGACAGAGAAGCAAAAGAAGGTGTTGTAATTGCAAAAACAAACAGCAATAACAATATTGGTATTGTACTATGTGTGAGTTGCGAAACTGATTTTGTTTCCAAAAATGCAGACTTTGTAAATTTTGCACAATCAATAGCTGATGCAGCAATTGAACAAAATGTAAATAATCTGGAAGAATTAAACAATGCAACCGTAAACGGTGCAAAAGTTTCAGATTTAATTGATGATAAATTGGCAACTATTGGTGAAAAAATTGGTGTTACAAAGTTTGAAAGAGTAGAGGCGAACTTTGTTGCATCCTATATTCACGGTGCATATCGCATTGGTGTTTTGGTTGGATTAGATAAAAATGCACTAGAAGTTGGAAAAGATGTTGCGATGCAAATTGCAGCATTAAACCCGGTTGCAATTGATGCAGCTAATGTTCCTGCTGAAATTGTTGAACGCGAAAAAAATATTATCATCGAATTGATGAAGCAAGATCCTAAAATGGCGGGAAAGCCAGATGAAATGATTGCTAAAATTGCAGAAGGAAAAATGGGTGCGTTTTTTAAAGAACAAACACTTACTGCGCAATCTTTTGTAAAAGATGGTAGCAAAACTGTTGGCGAATATTTAAAAGAAGCCGGTGGAATTTCCGTTTCAAGTTTCAAAAGAGTTGCGTTGGGCTAAGAGCTATAAAAATATTTTACAAAGGGATTGCTTTGCAGTCCCTTTTTTATTTTGTAAATAATATATAATGGGCAAAAACTAACTTAGTCAATTCGCCTTATCTTCGTTTCAAAATTCAACTTATTTTTCAATTAAACTATTTTCATCGAATGATTCCTAAATACAAACGAGTGCTACTAAAGCTTTCGGGAGAAGCATTAATGGGTAATAAAAATTTTGGATTCGATAACGATGTCATTTTGCAATATGCAAAAGACATCAAACAACTAACGGAAATTGGAGTTGAAGTTGCCATTGTTATCGGTGGTGGAAATATTTATCGCGGAATGAATGAAGCAGAAACAGGAATTGAAAGAGCGCAGGGAGATTATATGGGAATGCTTGCAACCGTAATAAATGGAATGGCATTACAAGCAGGATTAGAAAGAGTTGGTGTATTTACCCGATTGTTAAGTGCAATAAAAATGGAACAAATTGCAGAACCTTATATTCGTCGCAGAGCAATTCGCCATGTAGAAAAAGGGAGGGTAGTAATTTTTGGAGCAGGAACTGGGAATCCTTATTTCACAACCGATACAGCAGGTTCGCTTCGTGCAATTGAAATAAATGCGAATGTAATTTTGAAAGGAACAAGAGTAGATGGCGTTTATACTGCAGATCCTGAAAAAGATTCAACTGCAACAAAATTTGATAAGATTACTTTTTCCGAATGCCTTTCAAAAAATTTGCGTGTGATGGATTTAACCGCCTTTACACTTTGTATGGAAAATCAACTGCCGATTATAGTTTTCGATATGAATAAGCCAGGTAATTTATTGCGTGTTGTAACCGGAGATAAAGTGGGCACAATGGTTTCAAACTAATGGTTGATTGTTATAGCTAATTGAAATGCTAAAATATATTTCAATTCATAGTTTTTATTTTGTTCTTAAATCTAACTTTGTATTGAAACTTCTATAAAATGAATAACAACATTGAAGATATTAGAAAGAACTACTGTCTTAAAACGCTTAATGAAGTTGATGTAGAAAATAATCCAATTTCTCAGTTTGAAAAATGGTGGGAAGAAGCAACCCTTTCCAAAATTGATGAAGTAAATTCAATGACACTTTCTACGGCCTCAAGTAATGGGCTGCCTTTGGCACGAATTGTTTTATTGAAAGGGTTTAACGAAAAAGGTTTTATTTTTTTTACCAATTATGAAAGCTTAAAAGGGAAAGAACTTGCAGAAAACCCCAGAGCTTGTTTGTTGTTTTTTTGGAAAGAATTAGAACGTCAAGTTCGGATTGTAGGCATTACCGAACAGTTATCTGCAAAAGAAAATGATGATTATTTTTATTCGCGTCCTATTGCAAGTCAAATAGGAGCTTGTGCTTCACCACAAAGTCGGGTTATTGAAAATCGTTTGTGGTTAGATAATCAATTTGAAGAATTATCAAAAAAACAAAACGAAACTCCAATACAACGTCCTTCGTACTGGGGAGGATATATTGTAAAACCTGTATTAGTTGAGTTTTGGCAAGGACGCACCAGTCGGTTGCATGATCGACTTCAATATCATTTACAAGACGATGGAAGTTGGACTTTAGAACGACTTGCTCCTTAATTAGAAAATTTAACTCTTTTTCTTTGCAGTAGCTTTCTTATTTGCGGGTCTGCTTTTACCAAATGAGCCAATTGCAATTTTTCCTTTTTTAGTTTTTTTATCACCTCTTCCCATAATATTATTTTAGTTTTTAAATTTTTGAAGAAAAAAGCCTCGATACAATTAATGTATGAGGCTTTTAATGTCTTGGTAACTGTATTACAGTTTACCTGAAAGTTCTTTTCCTGCTTTGAATTTAGCAACTTTCTTTGCCTTAATCTTAATAACTGCACCTGTTTGAGGGTTGCGGCCATTACGAGCGGCTCTTTTAGTTACAGAAAAAGTACCAAATCCAACTAAGGTAACTTTACCGCCACCTTTTAATGTTTTGGTAACTGCACCGATAAAAGAATCTAATGCAGCATTGGCTTGAGTTTTTGTAACGCCGGAACCATCGGCAATTTTAGCAATCAATTCAGCTTTGTTCATGATAGATGTTTTAAAATGTTTTAGTAACAGGGACAAATTTAGATAGTTTTACATTCCAACAAAATTTTTCTTTTTTTGCAATCATACGAAAACCGCATTGGGCAAGGCGTCGAAAGACGCGCTAAAAAATATGTTTTTTGGTTTAAATTTTGTAAATGCTTGAAATGCTTGTCAGTACTGCGTTTCAGTGAATAGTGCAAAAAAGTGTTTTCAAATTTATTTAAAAGTATAATAGACAATTATTTTGAAATAAACTAAAAATGAATTTTCTTTTTACACACTCAATTCACAATTTGCAAAACCGATCGAAATGCAACAAATTTGTTTCCCCACTTGTCTATTGCGTGTTTGCGCATGGTTGGGGCAAACTCCGTTAAATATTTTTCGTACAACTCTTTACTTGTTGAATGAAATTGAACTGCATAAGTAAGTCCATCCGATTCATCATTATCTAATAAATACAATAAAGTAGCATGTGTAAAACAAGCTGTATTTATGATATCTGGAATGTGAATTTGTTTCATCCAAATCAGCCAATCCGTTTCAATCGAGTTATCAATTTTGATGGTAACATTATAAATTATCATAACTGTCAATTTGTTAATTCAAGAAATACGGGGCAATGATCGCTGTGTTTTATATCAGAAAAAATAGCTGCATTTTTAATTTTATTTTTTAGGGAATCCGTAACTAATATGTAATCAAGCCGCCACCCTTTGTTGTTGAGGCGTACCGTTGGAAAGCGCTGACTCCACCAGCTATAGCAGTGAGGTTTGGGATGCAAGCTTCGAAAAGTGTCTACCCATCCACTTTCAATAAATTTTGTCAACCAGTTTCTTTCCTCGGGCAAAAAACCACTATTGTTTTTATTTCCTTTTGGGTCGTGAATGTCAATTTCTTGATGTGCAATATTGTAATCTCCACATAATACAAGTTTTAGATTTTGGTTTTTTACTACATTAATTTTTTTATGAAATTCACTCAACCAACTATATTTAAATTGCTGTCGTTCGTCGCCGCTTGTTCCACTCGGAAAGTAGGCGTTAATAATACGCACATCTCCAAATTGCAATTGAATTACCCTGCCTTCGGCATCACTTAATAAATGACCGTTTCCATAAATTACTTCATCGGGTTTTATTTTTGTAAAAACAGCAACCCCGCTGTACCCCTTTTTTTCAGCGCTAAACCAATAATCATCATATCCCAATGCATTAATTTGAGTCATGTCCACATCACTTTTTGTGGCCTTGGTTTCTTGCAAACAAATAATATCTGCAGGATATGTTTTTAGCCAATCAATAAATCCTTTTTTAATTGCAGCGCGAATACCATTAACATTATAGGAAATTATTTTCATGTATTATTATTTGGAATGGAAAAGTACAGAATTTAATAAAGCAGGCTAAATTAATTATAACTACTTCTTCTGTCTTGAAATAATAGTGATAACTTGCAAAAAAAAAATAATAACAATGAACGGAGCAGATATTCTTGGTTATTCAGCAAGTGCAGTTACTGTTTTTACATTTTTACCACAAGTGTTAAAAACATGGAAAGAGAAATCCGCAAAAAATGTTTCATTAATGATGTTTGTAATCGCATTTGTAAATGAAGTGATGTGGATTGCTTATGGTGTAATGATAAATAATATGGTCATAATTGTTACCAATGTAATAATGATTGCGATGTGCACGATAATGATTGCTTTAAAACTTCGATACAATAAAGAGTGAGAGGAATAACTAATATAATTTTTGACCTTGGCGGTGTTTTGATAGACTGGAATCCCAATAATGTTTATCACGAAAAATATTTTTCAACTAAAGAAGAGCGCAACTATTTTTTTGAAAATGTTTGCACACCCGAATGGAATGAAAGGCAAGATGCTGGTTATTCAATTAAAAAAGCAACTGCAGAAAAAGTGAAAGAGTTTCCTGTATGGGAAAAATCTATTTTAGATTTTTATGGAAGATGGGAAGAAATGTTAAGTGGTGCAAAAAATGATACAGTGGCTATATTTCAACAATTAAAAAAGAATCCGAATTTAAAATTTTATGCGCTTACTAATTGGAGCGCTGAAACTTTTCCGGTTGCATTAGCTCGGTTCGATTTTTTACAATGGTTTAATGGAATAGTGGTGAGTGGTGAAGAAAAAACAAGAAAACCTTTTCCAGAGTTTTACCAAATATTGTTTGATCGCTTCCGAGTGAATCCATCCGAAACTTTATTTATTGATGATAATTTACGAAATGTAAAAGCAGGAAATGAGTTAGGGTTAACTGGGATTGAATTCAAAAATGCGGATCAATTGAAAAATGAATTGAAAAAATATTTACTGCTCTAAATTGGGGCGCATCCATTTTTTTGCTTCATCCATTTGCATCTCTTTTCTTTTTGCATAATCTTCTAATTGATTGATATCAATTTTTCCTAAACCAAAATAATGACTTTGTGGATGCGCGATATACCAGCCACACACAGATGCCGGAGGATTCATTGCCAGACTTTCTGTTAATTCAACACCAATATTTTCAGTTGCGTTTAACAGATTGAATAGTTTTATTTTTTCTGTATGATCGGGACAAGCAGGATAACCAGGTGCGGGACGAATACCCGTGTAAACCTCTTTTAATAATTCATTGTTCGAAAAATTTTCATTTGGAGCATAAGCCCAAATTTCTTTTCTTGTTAATAAATGTAAATATTCGGCAAAAGCTTCCACAAAACGGTCGGCAAGGAGCTGCACCATAATTTTATTATAGTCATCGTTTTTGGCAGCAAATTTTTCAATGTGTTTTTTTGTGCCATGAATTGTTACTGCAAATGCACCGATAAAATCTTTTTTTGGACTTACAAAATCGGCAAGTGAAAAATTTTTTTGATCTGCCGCTTTTTTTATTTGTTGGCGAAGCATTTCCAATTTTACTTCTCCCGTTTCTGTTTGTACAAAAATAGTATCAGCATTATTGCTGTGTGCCGGCCAAAAACCAACAACCCCATTTGCCGTAAACCATTTTTCGTTTACAATTTTTTCTACTAATTGCTGTGCATCTTCAAAAATTCGTGTGGCTTCTTTTCCATATTTATTATCAGATAAAATTTCGGGGTAACGGCCCGTCATTTCCCATGCAATAAAAAATGGATTCCAATCAATATATTTTGCAATAATGCCAAGGTCAAATTCAATAATTTTTTTTACACCTTTTACAGCAGGTTCAACGCATTGATAATTTTCCCAATCAAAATTTTCTTTATTGGCAAGCGCTTCTTTATAATTGATTAGCGATTTTGTTTTGTGTTTATGTAAAAATTGTTCGCGAAGTGTACCGTATTCATTTTTTGTAGTAGCTATTAATTTTAATTTTTGTTCTTTGTTTAGCAAATTATTTACTACTGTTACACTTCTGCTTGCATCCAAAACATGTACAACACCATTTTCATATTGTGGTGAAATTTTAACAGCTGTATGCATTCTGGATGTGGTAGCGCCGCCAATTAATAAGGGCTGTTGCATTCCACGGCGATTCATTTCGTGTGCAACATGCACCATTTCGTCCAACGAAGGAGTTATCAATCCACTTAAACCAATGATATCTACTTTTTCTTTTTCTGCTGTCTCCAAAATTTTATCGGCAGGAACCATTACACCCAAATCAATAATTTCGTAACCATTACAACCAAGTACAACACCAACAATATTTTTCCCAATATCATGTACATCACCTTTTACAGTTGCTAATAATATTTTGGGAGCGTTTGATGTATCTTTTTTTTCTGCTTCTATAAAAGGAGTAAGCGTTGCCACGGATTTTTTCATCACCCTTGCGCTTTTTACTACTTGCGGTAAAAACATTTTTCCTGCGCCAAACAAATCGCCAACCACATTCATTCCGGTCATCAACGGACCTTCGATTACTTCAATAGGTTTATTGTATTTTAATCTTGCTTCTTCGGTGTCTACTTCTATAAATTCTGTAATGCCGTTTACCAATGCATGGGCTAATCTTTTTTCAACAGATTCACTTCGCCACAATTCTTCTTTTTTTTCTTCTTTGTCTTTTGTTTTTACGGTGGAAGCAAATTCAATTAATTTTTCGGTTGCCTCATTATTCAAATTATCACGATTGAGAATTACCGTTTCGCACAAATGTTTTAAAGTTGGTTCTATTTCATCGTAAATCTGCAATTGGCCTGCATTTACGATTCCCATATCCATTCCGGCTTTTATTGCATGAAATAGAAATATACTGTGCATTGCTTCGCGAATAGGTTCATTGCCTCTAAATGAAAAAGAAAGATTACTAACGCCACCACTTATTTTAGCTAAGGGCATTAATTGTTTTATTTCTTTAGCAGCTTCAATAAAATCTACGGCATAATTATTATGTTCTTCTAAGCCGGTGGCAACGGCAAAAATGTTTGGATCGAAAATAATATCCTGTGGAGGGTAACCAACTTTTTCTGTTAATATTTTATAAGCGCGATGGCATATTTCAACTTTCCGAACTTTGGAGTCGGCTTGGCCATTTTCGTCAAAGGCCATTACAATTACAGCTGCACCGTACATTTTACAAATTACAGCATTGTGCACAAATTTTTCTTCCCCTTCTTTTAATGAAATGGAGTTAACAATACATTTTCCTTGAACGCATTTTAATCCCGCTTCGATGATTTCAAATTTAGAACTGTCAATCATTATCGGAATTTTTGCAATGTCGGGTTCGCTTTGTACAAGATTTAAAAACGTAGTCATTGCGTAAATTCCATCCAATAAAGCATCGTCCATGTTTACATCCAAAATCTGCGCACCACTTTCTACTTGTTGCCGTGCAACACTCAGCGCTTCTTCGTATTTATTTTCTTTAATTAATCGCGCGAATTTTTTTGAACCGGTAACATTAGTTCGTTCACCAATATTTATAAAATTAGTATCGGGCCTTACAATTAGTGGCTCTAATCCCGAAAGTCTTAAAAAAGGGTTTATGGAAATTTCTTCCTTCATCTAATTTTTATTAATAATTGGCAATGGTCGTGGTATAATTTTTTTTACAGCTTCGGCTATGTGTTGAATATGATCGGGCGTAGTACCGCAACACCCACCTACAATATTTACAAATCCTTCTGCAGCCCATTCTTCCAAATGATGTGCCGTATCTGCTGGATGTTCATCATATTCACCCATTGCATTTGGCAAACCGGCATTAGGATATGCAGAGACGAAGCAAGTGGAAATTTGTGAAAGTTCTTCAATATGCGGTCTCATTTCTTTTGCACCCAACGCACAATTCAAACCAATACTTAGTGGTTGCGCATGTTGCATAGAAATATAAAATGCTTCCAAAACTTGTCCACTCAATGTTCTTCCGCTTGCATCCGTGATGGTACCACTAATCATAATTTCTTTTTCACTGCTCGGAAAATTTTGAAAATATTTTTTAATTGCCACGATTGCAGCTTTTGCATTTAACGTATCAAAAATGGTTTCAATCAAAAGTAAATCTGCGCCGCCATCAATTAATCCGTTTACTTGTTCATAATAAGCAGAAACAGCTTCATCAAAAGTTAATGAACGAAAACCGGGATTATTTACATCGGGCGAAAGACTTAATGTTTTATTCATCGGGCCAATTGCGCCAGCCACCCAAGCTTCTTTACCCGTTTCCTTCACTGCATCTTTTGCAATTTTTGCAGCAGCAAAATTTAGTTCGTAAGCCAAACTTTCCATTTGATAATCTGCCAAAGAAATTTTTTGCGAATTGAAAGTATTGGTTTCAATAATATCAGCACCGGCATTCAAATATTTTTTATGAATGTCACTAATAATTGCAGGTTGCGTTAATGATAAAAGATCATTATTCCCTTTGAGGTCACTTGGCCAATCTTTAAATCTTTCTCCACGAAAATCTTTTTCAGAAAGATGATGTTGCTGAATCATCGTACCCATCGCGCCGTCGATAATCAGTATGCGTTTTTTTAATGCATCACGAATACTACTCATGCAATTTCATTTGTAGAACTAAAAACATTGGAAACTTTGTGTAGAGTTTCTGCAGTTTATTAGTTCTGTTGAAGTAAGTGGCCGAACAATAAACAAATCCGCCTGTTGCAGGTGCGAAGATAGTTGTAAAAAATTTTCAACCAAAGTTATTTATGTGAAATGTAGTTTTCTACCGGCATTCTATTTTGTAAACTTCGCCCAAGCGTAAGTTCGTCGGCATATTCCAAATCTCCACCAAAAGAAATTCCGCGAGCAATGGTGGTTGTTTTAATGGGTAAGTCTTTTATTTTTTTTTGAATGTAATAAATCGTTGTATCGCCTTGTATAGTGGGATTGAGCGCAAAAATAATTTCTTCCGTTTGTTCTTTTGTAACGCGTTGCACCAAAGAAGCGATATTCAATTGTTCAGGACCAATTCCATCAAGTGGTGAAATAATTCCACCTAAAACATGGTAAGTGCCATTGAATTGTAAAGTGCTTTCAATTGCAATTACATCTCGAATATTTTCAACTACACAAATTATTTCTTGTTTGCGCATACTGTTGGCGCAGATAGAGCAAATATCACCATCGGCAACATTGAAACAGCGATGACAAAATTTTATTTCTGTTCGCATTTTAGAAATTACTTCACCAAAATTTGTTACCATTATTTCTTTTTGGTTGAGTAAATGCAAGACAAGTCGCAAAGCCGTTTTTTTTCCAATACCCGGAAGTTTAGAAAATTCATTTACCGCATTTTCGAGAAGTTGAGAAGAGAATTGCATAAAACAAAGATAGATTCGAAATAGTTATTTTTTTAATTACACTTAATTATTTCGAAGGAAAATTCATATCAAATTCGTTGTCCCAATCAGGTTTGATGGTAATTCGTTGCTCAATTTGTTTTACTATTTCCGGTTGTTTTCTTTTATTAAAAAAATCCCCTGCGTTCCATTTGCCATTTTTGTTTTCATCAAATAGGATGCGCAATTCATAATCGCCCGGCGGAAAAATAGCGCGACTAAATTCGGAAGTAGTGAGCGGAAAAGAACTCACCAATTGGTTGTTTTGTATAAATTGAATTACCGGATTTTTGGAAACATCAAAATTGGAAAACTGAATTTTTAGCGAACCGTATTGGCTATTGTTTTTTGTTGTAAAAAATAGAGTATCGGTTTTTAATAATTTTCTTTCGACACTATCTTCCGCAACGTTTTTTTGAAGTATTAAATTGTAATGGGTATTTTCTTTCCACTCCATTTTCAGTTCTATTTTTTTTCGCAAGCTATCTATTTCCCAATGATAATTTTCTATGGTGTTAAATGAAGAATCTGTACTTAAAATTAACATGGAAGTATCTACATTTTTAAGCGGCTGCTCAAAATTTATTGAAAATGGGATTAGTAAATCGTGTTGTTGATTTGATATAGAAGTAGTGTACTTTAATCTTCTGTTAGCCGCGTCAGCCACTCTGTTTTGAGATAAATTGGAAGGTTGTGATGTGGTTTCTTTTTTTTCTGCAAATGCAAATAATGTTACTGGCAATGAATTGCTGGAAATTTCTACCGGACTTTCTGCGAAAGCAAATAACTGTGTGTTGGAAAAATATTTATGTGATCGTCCTTCGTCTTTTAATGCGTAGAGATAAAATTTTCTTGCAGGTAAAAATCGAAATTTAAAATTTCCTTTTCCATCAAGTTTTGAAATATATCGTGGGTTTTCTTTTATTAACGCAGAATCTTCGCTGCTACTATGAAGCATTACAATTAATGAGCTGTCGATGTTTCCGGTTTCCGCAAGCACTACTTTTCCTTCAAGTTCCAAAGAATCAATAGCAGTTCCTGTACTAAATGCGTAAGTGAAATTATTTAACACAATTCCTTCATTAATATCTTTTATTGCTTTTCCAAAATTGAAAAAATAAGTTGTGTTTTGCTCCAAACTATCATTCAAACTAATGGTTATCGTTTTCAACTTTGCTTCAATTGTAGGTTCAATAGTTGGAGTTGGTGTAATAAGAATATTTTCTCGAGATTCTTGCAGTTCTACGTACTCGTCAAAAGTTAAGAAAATTTTTTTTTGTGAAAAATTTTTTGTTGAATCCGAAGGATTGGCGAGTAATAACTTTGGTGCTATTGTATCTTTTGCTCCACCAGTAGGTGGAATTATATTGGCGCATCCAGTATTTACGAACGTATAAAAGATACTTGAAAAGCCAATCAATAAAAGGGTGAGAATTTTATTCTTTCGCATGGGATGGCAAACTTAAAGTGTTTGTTGTTAAATAAATCTTTAAATTATAAGGTATCAATTTCTCTTTCGATATCTATTTCGTGTAGCGCTATTGCTTGATTACTTGATTTTACAAAATTGCACCAATGGCAGTCGGTTTTTCCGCAACCGGTATAAAAATCTTTGTTTTGAATTTTATTCCAAACAATTACAATTTGTTCCGAAACAATTGCTATTTCTTCAGAAGAAATGTTCAATTTTATTTTTTGGAACTCGCCTTTTGTATCTGGCTCTATAAAATCAAATTCAACAGTTTTTGTTTTCCAATTTTTTTGGCTGTAATTGTCAATCAAAATTGTATAAAATACAGCTTGACGCCAATAATCACCTCCATTGGGTGTTTTGGAGTTTGGCGGTTGAAATTTTTCTATTGCATTATCCGCATTTCCCGATTTGTAATCAACAATATTCACAGGAATTTCTCCAGCTTCATTTCTTTTTTCAAATTCTAATTTATCTAGCGCTCCTCTTAATGGAATATTTTGTAACACTATATTTTTTATCACAATTTCTGGTAAGGCAATTTTATTGAAGCTATTAATATTTTGATCGTAGTAGTTGGATAAAATTGTTTGGCCATACTCCAACCGTCTATTAAATTGTTCTTTTGTAAAACTTTCGCGATGGCGGTGCATGTGCTTTTCAAAGCTGGCAATAAAAATTTCTTTCGTAGGAAATTTATCATTACCACTTTCTTTCATTAAAGTAAACAATTGTTCTAATGCATAATGAATTGCCGAACCAAATTCGAGCGCTTCGTTTTTTGGCGCAGGAATTCTAATTAAAGTTTTGTAATAAAATTCCAAAGGACAGTGTAAATAATTGTTTAACGCTGTAACATTCATTACAAATTTTTCAATCAATTCGTCAATAAATTGCGCATCAATTTTTTCAATTTCTGGCGCCAAATTTTCTAAAAACAAAAGCGATGTAAATTGACTCATTGTTTCTTCGCTTAATTGAACAGCTTGTTTTTGCAATGCATTATTTGTTTGCATTTCTTCTATGAAAACAGACGGCTCCAGTGGTTTTCCATCGTTTCGATATTTACAATATGAAACAATTAAATGTTCTTTTGGACGTGTTAAAGCAACATAAAATAAACGCCTTAATTCTTCTTCGGTTGTGTGTTTCGCATTTGATTGAAAAATAGTTTCGGGCAATTTGAAACTATTACTTGGTGTGCGTTTCTTTTCCCAAACAGTTGAATTACATCCTGCAAAAAAGACAAACGAAAATTCCAATCCCTTTGCGCCATGAACAGTGAGAAGGTTAATCCCTTTTTCATTTCCACTGATTTGCGTTAACGGCAATCGAATGGTTTCTTTTTCCATTAAACTCAACAGCGTTACAAATTCTTCTAAATTAAGCGAAGGGTTGCGATGTGTTTCATCTTTTATAAAATCAAAAAATTCTGTGAGTAATTGCAACTGAAAGTGTTTGTCGGAACTATTTAAAACTGAATTAAGTATTCCTGCTTCGCGAATAATAATTTCAAATAAATTTTGCAAGGTATGATTGGGAACGGCGCTGATAAATTTTTCTAAAATTTCAGAAACCTTCTTTAAATCGGGATGTAAATTGTTTGTAAAAAGATCGATAGCCGGAGCTGCAGCTTTTTCTGAAAGTAGTTTTCTTAAATTGGAAGGTTGTTTGGAATACCTTTTGGAAAAGGCTTCTGTCGACAGTTTTGCAATTTCAATTGCAGGAATTGAAAACCAATCGAAGTGCAAAATTTCAAACAACATTTCATCTCCACCAAATGGATAATCATGTTCGGCAACAATATATTTTAAAAGAAGAAATATTTTTTTTATCAATAATTCATCCAAAATATTTATATCTCGCTTTGTATAATAAGGCAGTTTGCTCAATCGCAAATACGCTGCTAAAGATTCGCCAAATCTATTTTCTTTATAAATAATTGCAATTTCATTGGGGGTAATTCCACTTTCCAATAATTGTTTTAATTGTAAAGTGATGTCGATCATTTCCTGCCGCGGCGTTTCATATTCTTTTATAATTGGTTCTATAAAAGAATTTTTTATTTCTTTTCCCGAAGAAATTAACTCTTTACTCAATCCGGAAATTTTGGCGACTAATCTTTCTTTATTGAAATCAATTAATGTTTTTGCATTGTCGAGAATGGGTTGATTGGATCGGTAATTATTTGTTAAGACAACGGTTTGTAAATCGGATTGATAATTGTTTGCAAACTGCAACATGTTTTCAACATTTGCACCTTGAAAACGATAAATACTTTGATCGTCATCACCCACCACAAATACATTTGGTTTATCCCAATAGTTGATAAGCAGTTCAATGATTTTATTTTGCGTTCCACTTGTATCTTGAAATTCGTCAACAAGAAAATAAAGATATTGTTCTTGGTAGCGCGCCAATAAATTTTTGTTTTTTTCAAACGCATTAATAACCCAAGTGATCATGTCGTTAAAATCGTAACGATTTTTTTCTTTCATCAAATTTTGAAAATTCGAAAATTCATTTACGGCAGCTGAAAGTTTCGTCATGCGCAAAACTTCCTCGTCGTATTTTGCTTTTTTCAAATCGCCAGCATTGAAATTTTTATATTTTCTTTTGTAAACAAAATCGTCATTGGTTGGAAGTTCGTTGAGGTGTTGATCAATTTTTTGCAAAATAAATTCAGGAGTCAAACCCTCTTTTTTCATCACATTAAAAAGTTCATCCAATCCTTTTACTTCGAAATACACATCGCCGCGATAGCGTTTCAACGGATGATTTTTCGAAAATCCGTCAATCAATTTTTTAAAAAGTTCAATTTTTTCTAATTCTGAAATTGGATCTAAAAATTTTTTATCAAACAAGGAAAGATTTTCTTGAATGATATCGTTGCAAAAAGCATGAAAAGTGCAGATGTTTACTCGATACGCATCCGGGCCAATAAATTGAACCAATCTTTTTCGCATAGCCACCACGCCGGCTTCCGTGTAAGTGAGGCAAAGAATATTTTGCGGAAATGTATCCGTGTCCTGTAAAATTTTTCCAATGCGGCAAGCCAGTATTTGTGTTTTACCTGTACCCGGACCAGCAATAACCATAACCGGACCTTCGATTAATTCAACAGCTTTTCGTTGATTTTCATTCAACGAATTGAACGCTTCTTGAAATGGTTGATTGAATTTTTCTTTGTTGAAAGTCATAATCAAAGTTAATTCTTCAGCACTCAAAAAAAAAGGAGAAAACTGTTTCCAATTTCCTCCTTTTTCGGTTGCAAAAAAGTTTAACCCGGAATTCGGGAAATATATTTTTCGATTTGTTTGATCTGATCTACAATTTGAGTTGTGGTTGGTTTTAGTGCTTTTGCTTTTCTAAAATAATCTTTTGCTGCACGAAATTCTCTCTTGTTCATCATAATGCTGCACATTTGCAAATGAGCAGCAGCTTCATTTTCTTTATCTGGCAACCCTTTGCGCAAAGCGCCGCGGATGTAACTTTCGGCTTGTTTCAAATTGTTTTTTTGCATTGCAATCATGCCCATTTGCAACATGCTTGCACCTTCGGCTTCTTTCATTGGCATGCCAAGATCTAACCCTTTTTTCATCATTTTTTCTGCACCATCAAAATCTTGTTTCATCATTGCCACATTTCCTTTTAATGTGTAATAAACAGAACGAATAGGTTTGTACAACAGAAAAGGGTATTTGATGGAAGCCAAAACTTTTTCTGCTCCTTCCATATCTCCCGATTCTAAATATTCTTGAATAATCCGAAGTGGACCAAAAAAGAAATGGCCTAAAACCAGAATTAGTCCAATAAAATACAAAGGAAAGGACGGCCAGAAACTAGCAAAATAGTTTGTAACGCCACCCAAAATTGCTACGGCAATACCTAATTGAAGGCGGTACCGGATGATTATATTATAAAATTTCATAGTAGTCCCGACAGGAATCGAACCTGTATCAAAAGTTTAGGAAACTTCTATTCTATCCATTGAACTACGGGACCGATTCCTTTTTTTAAATTAAGAAAAGGGCAACAAAGATAATAAAGTATGAATGAGAGTGCTTCTTGAAAATACTATTGCAATTCTTATTTGTAAAAGAAAAAAAGTTATTTTTAACTCATTAGTTTAAACATAAATTACTTTCACTGCTCTAAATATTTTTATTTCAAATCAAACTACATGAGAAAAATTGTTTTTCTTCTTTTAACCATTTTTGTAACCTTCAATGGATTTACACAGTGGAACATGAATACTTCTGTCAATTTAGAAATTGCAGGACTTCCTGTAGCAGATATGCATTCGCTTACAACCAGCACGGGTAAAACTTGGGTTGCATTTTATCATCAAAATAGTGGCAACTATGATATGCGAGCTCAATTATTGGATGTAGACGGAACAAAACTTCTTGGGCCAAATGGCGTTTTGGTAAGTAACAAACCATCGGGTTCTGCAACATTTGTTTTTAATATTTGTAAAGATGAATCCGATAATTTAGTTGTTGCATTTCAAGATGAAAGAAATGGTGCAGGTTCCATGAGTGCAGTTGTTTACAAAATTTCTCAATCGGGTGCTCAACTGTGGGGTGCAGATGGAATTGTTTTGGGAAACGGATTAGCACCCTATCCAGGATTGCTAAGCAATAATGAAGTAGTAGTTGCATGGATTGAATCGACTGCGAATACACTTAAACTACAAAAAATTACAACAACTGGAACTGCCGCTTGGTCAACCCCAATACAAGTTACGGTTGGAGCATCCTTAACAACTCGAGGGCAGGTAGTTGCAAATACAGCAGGTACATTTAATCTTGTTTTTCAAAAAAAAGGGTTTGGAATTAATACAACACTTTATTCTCAACGATATACAAGTAGTGGGACAGCAATTTGGGCAGCACCATTACAAATAAGTACAGAATCTACAGCGGGCGTTCGCTATTATTCTGTACAAGCAGAAGGTGATACAACTTATTGCGGTTATTACAGTAGCATAGGAAGTCGGTTTAATTCGTGGCTTCAAAGAATTAACCCAGATGGGACAATTCCTTATGGTCCCAATGGATCTAATTTTAGCACCAATACGGGTGGCAGTGATCCTTATCAACAGAATACTAATATGGTTTTCAACGCTGGTTCGCCATATGTTTGGTCGCTTTGTTCTTTTAGTAATACGTTACAAAGTCAATATGGAGTGTATGTTCAAAAATTTTCTAAAGTAGATGGTAGTCGATTATTGGGTTCTGGAGCTCAAGCTGTTTATCCCATTAGTGCCAATTTTGATTCGCAAGCTGGCGATGTTTCTTTGGTAAATGATGGGCCAGTTTTTATGACTTATGATGCGAATTATAAAATTTATGCTACTCGTTTAGATGCAAATGGTGCGTTTGTTTGGACTGGTAATCGAATTGAATTGAGTTCGACAACCGCAAGTGGATCTAACACAAAAGGACGTTTCGGATTTACAGCACTTAGCAATACACAAGCAGTAGGTGTATGGTATGAACATAGAGGAGTTGAATATAGAGGATACGCACAAAACATAACCCCAGGTGGGCTTTTTGGTCTCGATGTTTCAACCCAAGGAAATGTACCTGCAATAATTAATACAAACGGTGGTGTATTACAAATGCTTGCTACAATATTTCCGAATACAGCAAACCAATCTGTAAACTGGAGTATTGTTTCAGGAACAGGATCAGCCAGCATCAATTCATCGGGATTGGTAACAGCACAATCTAATGGAACTGTTTGGGCAAAAGCAATTTCTCAACAAGATGGAACTGTTTCAGACTCTCTCGAATTAACTATTTCAAACCAAACAGCAACTGTAAATTCAGTTTTAGTTACAACACAAGGAAGTGTTCCCGCAGCGATTACTACACTTGGCGGTACATTACAAATGGTTGCAACTGTAAATCCCAGTTCTGCAAACCAATCCGTAACATGGAGTGTCGTTCCAGTTACTGGAACTGCAACAATAAATGCAAGCGGATTAGTAACTGCACAAACTAACGGGATAGTTTGGGCCAAAGCAACTTCTGTTGCTAATCCAGCTGTAAAAGATTCAATGCAAGTTACAATCAGCAATCAAACAGTACAAGTTGAAGTATTAGTAGTTACAACACAAGGAAGTATTCCTGCAACGATAAGTGCTGCTGGTGGAAGCTTACAAATGGTTGCAACAATTTCTCCATCTAATGCAACAAATCAGTCCGTAATATGGAGCATTGTTCCAGTTACTGGAACTGCGACAATCAATGCAAGCGGATTAGTAACAGCACAAACAAATGGAACAGTTTGGGCTAAAGCAATTTCGGTTTCTAATCCTGCAGCGAAAGATTCGATGCAAGTAACAATTAGCAATCAAACAATTCAAGTTGCAGCATTGGTAGTTACAACGCAAGGAAGTGTTCCTGCAACAATAACCACTGCTAGCGGAAACTTACAAATGATTGCAACTATTTCTCCGTCCAATGCAACGAACCAATCTGTAACATGGAGTTTAATACCAGTTACTGGAACTGCGACAATAAATGCAAGTGGATTAGTGACCGCGCAAACTAACGGAACTATTTGGGCAAAAGCAATTTCTGTTTCAAATGCAGCAGCAAAAGATTCCATGCTTATTACAATTAGTGGGCAACTTATTCCTGTTACAAGATTGCAAGTAGTAACTCAAAATAACGTTGCTGCAACAATAAATTCCGCAGGTGGAACTTTACAATTGCAAGCAATTATTACTCCATCGAATGCTTCCAACCTTTCGGTTGTTTGGACTTTAGTTCCAGTAACTGGAAGTGCAATAATAAGTTCCAATGGGTTAGTAACGGCAAGCTCAAATGGAACTGTTTGGGGAAAAGCAGTTTCGGTTTCTAATTCGTTGATGAAAGATTCTTTGTTAATTACGATTACCGGGCAAGATGCGAATGCGCAACTTTCTCAAATGATTATTTATCCCAATCCAACTTATTCTGATTTACATTTAAAACTATTACAAAGCCATCCTGCATTAAAAATGACGATTGCAAATGCAGCGGGACAAATAATTCATAAAGAAAATATTGCTGCAAATGAACTTCGTGCAGAACGAATATTAAAATTGGATAAAATAAGCGCTGGATTGTATATCCTTTATTTTAAGGGGGAAGGAATTGATGCTAATTTCAAATTTGTAAAACTATAAAGCAACTGAAATAATAACTGTTGCTTTATAGTTTTGGGTTTTTTATACTGAATAAATTTTATCAATTATTTCAGCATATTTTTCCAAAATAGCTTTTCGTTTTAGTTTCAATGTTGGAGTAAGTTCACCGCCATCCACACTCCATTCTTGCGGTAATAATTCAAATCGCTTTACTTGTTCTACTTGGTTAATATCCTTGTTATATTGATCAACGGTATCTCTAATTAAAGCAATTACTTTTTCGTTTTTAATAATCGTGTTGTTGTTGGAATAAGTAATTCCATTTTCTGTACACCAACTATTTAATGCTGCAAACGAAGGAACGATTAGTGCACCTGTAAATTTCTGATCGGCTCCCACAATCATCATTTGCTCAATCCATTTCGACTCTTTCATTTTATTTTCGATTGGCTGCGGTGCAACATATTTTCCTCCGGAAGTTTTAAATATTTCTTTTTTACGATCCGTAATTTTTAAAAATTTATTATCTACAAAAGTTCCAATATCACCCGTATGAAACCACCCATCAATGATGCAAGCTGCAGTAAGATCGGGACGCTTGTAATAACCCATCATTACATTCGGCCCCTTGCAAAGTATTTCTCCATCTTCAGCAATTTTTACTTCAATATTATCAATGCAAGTGCCCACAGTTCCAAACATTCTGTTTGAAGAACTAAAACGATTGGCACTAATTACGGGCGATGTTTCAGTAAGTCCATAACCTTCTAATATTGGAATTTGTGCCGAAGTAAAAACGCGTAATAATTTTATTTGACAAGCAGCAGCACCGGTTACAATTGCTTTTACATTTCCGCCAAGCGCTTCTCTCCATTTACTAAAAATCAATTTGTTTGCAAGTGCCAGTTGTAGTTTATAACCCAAACTTTGTTTTTTATCAATATCAAATTGTAAGCCCAAGTTTAATGCCCAAAAGAATAATTTCTTTTTAACACCGGTTAATGTATTGCCTTTTGCTACAATTTTTTCATACACTTTTTCCAACAATCTTGGAACAGTGCTGAATACAGTTGGTTGAACTTCTTTTAAATTATCGCCAACAGTTTCCAAGCTTTGCGCATAATAAATAGCAACACTGTTGAAAATATATACATAGCTTACAACTCTTTCAAAAATATGGTTGAGCGGAAGAAAACTAAGTGCTTTACTTTTGATAATACCTATTTCTTCGAAAATGCAATTGCTATCCATAATGTTGCTAACAACATTATTATGACTCAGCATAACTCCTTTTGGCGTGCCGGTTGTACCCGATGTGTAGATAATAGTTAAAAGATGTTCGGGTTTTATTTTATCGCTTTGTTCCTGAATTTGTTTTAGGGTTTCAGTTGTGGTTTCCTGAAAAATTTCTTTCCAATTTGCTGCGCCTTCCAAATTATCAAATGTAAAAATATATTGAAGCGAAGGCACTCTACTTTTTATACTCAACACCTTTTGTAATAAACTATTATCGCCAACAAAAATTATTTTTATTGCAGCATCATTCAAAACAAATTCCAATTCGGATGCGCTAAGTGTTGGATAAACAGGCACCAAAACAGAACCAATTTTTTGTACGGCTAAATCAACCATCAACCATTCTGGTCTGTTACTGCTGATAATAGAGATTTTATCTCTGTTTTCAGCAGTCATGTCGTTGCTTGATATTCCAAGTTTCAACAAACCGGCTGCAATTTTATTTACAGTAGTTACAACTTCTTGTGTGCTGTATGTTTTCCAATTTCCATTTTCTTTGGAAGCAAGTGAATCAACAAGAGGATTGTTTTGGAGTTGATAATCTAAAAAATCAAATAAACGTTTTGGTTTCATTGTGCGATTTTTTTAAAAATAAACAATTTGTTCAAACTGGCATAGTTCGACAAAATACTAAAAATTAAAAAAATAGTAGAAAACTAACCGAAATTACTTGTTTTTGTAATACTGCCCGGGTTGCATTTTGAAAATTCTGTTTTTCATAAAAGAAGTAAATCGATTGTATTCTTCAGCATGAATTTTTGTCCAATTTTCAAAAGCGGAAAGATTGTCAATTGCACCAAATATCCACTGGTTATACGCTTCAAACAATCCTTCTTTTAATAATTGTTGGTGATAATCAAATAATCGAAAAGGGAATTTTGCAGCAGAAGAAGTAAACCAATCCAAAATAAATCGAGTCCGAATCATGGTTAAAGTTTCTATCGTTTCTCCTTTTGCTAATTGCGCAGTTTGTTTGGAAAGGTTTTGAAGAAATGTTTTTGCAAACAAATTTTTTTCATTTTCCATTTCTTTAAATAAATCAATTTCTGCAAAAATTTGTTCTTTATAACATTTCAATAATGTTGCTTTCATTGTGGCGCCACGATTGCTCAGGCTTTCCATGTTGACAAAAATCTCGCCATAAATTAAAGTCCATACTTTGTCTTTTGTTGACAAATAAAAGTTAGCTGCGTGGTAATAATTGCTGCTGAAAGTAGGATCAGTTTCTATTCCTTTTTCCCAAAATTCAATTGCCGCTAATTCTTTGTTGGACCAAAGTAGTTCTCCAAATTCGCTGTACAACGGACCACTTTTTGGAAATTTTTTCAATCCCATTCTGAAAATGTTTTCAGCTTCTTTTTTTTCTTCCAATGCTTTGTAAACATTCGCAGCTAATTGAAAAGTCATCACATCAGCTTCGGGTTTTTCAGTTATCGTTTTTATTAATTCAACTGCTTTTTCAAAATCGCGTTTGTAGTATAAACATTGCAGTAAATTTTTTTGCAATTCAAAATTGGAAGCATCCAAAACAATAGCGCGGTTTAAAGCAATTACTGCTTTATCCCATTCGCCAGCTTTCATCATTTCGGTTGCGGTCTCTTTTAGATTTTTTGCATTATCGATTTGTCCAAAAAGAAAAACAGGAAAAATAAAAAGAATAAAAATTAAATTCCAAAAATGCTTCATACTGTTTGTGCTATTGAGTTACAGGCAATGAGTAAGTAAACCGTCTCTAAGTTTTGGTTCGAACCAAGTGCTTTTTGTTGGCATTACATTTCCGCTGTCGGCAATGTCAAAAAGTTGTTCCATCGTAACAGGGAAAAAACTAAAAGCGATTTTCATTTCGCCGCTGTCAACTCTTTTTTCCAGTTCATTTAATCCGCGAATGCCGCCAATAAAATCAATTCGTTTATCAGTTCGTTGGTCTTTAATTCTTAATAAATTATCTAAAATATGTTTTGATAAAATAGTAATATCTAAAACACCAATTGGATCTTCTTCGATGATTTCATTTTTTGCAACAAGCAAATACCAAGTTCCATTTAAGTACATTCCAAATTGGTGAAGTTGTTGCGGTTTTACAGCTGCTGTTTTTTTCTCAACAATAAAATTCTGTTGCACAGCAGCAATAAAATATTCTTCTGTTAATCCGTTTAAATCTTTTACAACGCGGTTGTAATCTAAAATAGATAATTGACTTGACGGAAAAATAGTTGTCAAAAAATAATTTGCATTTGTACTTTTTGGAAGTTGCTCACTCACTTTTGCCGCGGAAGCTGCGCGGTGATGGCCATCGGCAATAAAAGTTGCGGGCACATTTGTTTCAAAAAGTCTTACAATTGAATTAATAACTTCTTCTCTGTCAATAATCCAAATACTGTGTTGAATTTTATCTTCGGCAATAAAATCGTAAACAGGTTTTTGAGAATTTTTCCAACCATTAATTAATGCATTAATTTCTAGTACATCTCGGTAAGCTATAAATACATTTCCTGTTTGTGCTTCGATAGTACGCATGTGATCGATGCGATCTTTTTCTTTTACAGGTTGTGTGAATTCGTGTTTTTTTATAACGCCGGAAAAATAATCTTGAACCGAAGAAACACAAACCAATCCCGTCTGACTTTTCCCGTTCATGATCAATTGATAAATATAAAGGCAAGGTTTTTCTTCGGAAAATAAAGTCCCGTTTTTAATAAATTCAGAAAGATTTTTTTTAGCAGTTTCATAAACCAAATCACTGTGCGAATCTGTTGTTTCGGGCAGGTCAATTTCCGATTTTGTAATGTGTAAAAAAGAAAATGAATTTCCTGCTGCTTCCAATTTTGCTTCTTGAGAATTCAATACATCGTAAGGGCGAGAAGCTACAGTTTGCGCCAATGCAGCGGTGGGGCGCAATGCATTAAATGGTTTAATTATTGCCATATAAAAAAGATTGCTGCAAACTTACAATTTGAAATTCATTTCTTTGGACTGATATAAAATGAAAGATTAAAAAAAGTAAATCACAAGGTTCGACAGCCTACTTTCTCTTTAAGCTTTTTCAGCAAATTGGCACATCAACTCAGACAAAAATTGCACGCTTTCTAATGGCAATGCATTGTACATGGAAGCTCTAAAACCGCCAACAGATCGGTGTCCTTTTATGCCAACAATATTTTCTTCATTGCAAATTTTCAAAAATTCATTTTCTAAAATAGGATCGCTGATTGTAAAAACGGCGTTCATTGTACTTCGATCTTCTTTAGCCGCAACTCCTGTAAATATTGGTAAGCTGTCCAAAGTTTTATACAATAATTCTGCTTTGGTATTATTAATTTTTTCAATAGTGGCAACACCACCTTGTTTTTTCAGCCAGCGCAAAGTAAGTAGTACAACATATATTGCAAAAACAGGAGGAGTATTCATCATACTTTTTTCTGCAATTTGATTTCGATAATCCAAAATTGTTGGAATAGTTCGTTTCACTTTTCCCAAAATGTTTTTATTAATTACTACAAGATTTACTCCCGCTGCACCCATGTTTTTTTGCGCACCGGCATAAATAAGATCGAATTTGGAAAAATCTAAAACCCGACTAAAAATATCGCTGCTCATATCGGCAATCAGCGGAACACCGCAATCGTACGGAATATTTTTCCATTGTGTACCTGCAATTGTTTCGTTGGTAGTAATGTGTAAGTAGTTTGTCTTCTCCGTTAAATTTATTTTTTTTGGAATGGAAGTATAATTCGACTCTTTTGATGAACCGGCAATAATTACATTGCCAAAAATTTTTGCTTCTTTAATTGCTTTTACTGACCAAGTACCTGTTTCCGTGTAAGCAGCTGTATCAGTTCCATTAAGCAAGTTTAACGGAATTTGATAAAATTGTGTGGATGCTCCTCCGTGCAAAAACAAAACTTCCTGTTCATTATTTAATTGCAATAGTTCTTTTACAAGATTGGTAGCTTCTTCCACTACCGCTTGAAACCGTGTCGTACGATGGCCAATTTCTAAAATAGATAATCCTGAATTTTCAAAATTCAAAACTGCTTCGCTTGCTTTTTCAAAAACTTCTTTTGGAAGAATGGATGGCCCTGCATTGAAATTGTGTATCATTTTTTGAAAATTAAATTTTGCTTAATCTTTTTCTACAATCGAAACTTTTTGCCAAGCATTTATCAAGGTTTCAAATTCTTTTAAATCTTTATCGGAATATTCTTTGTTGCTGAGAACTGTTAAGTCAGGCTGGCCGGCATCTACCCAACAAGTGTACCAAAAACTTGCAACTGCATAAATGGATTGTTGCATTCTTCTTTCCACCATTCCATTTAATTTTTTATTATATGCAATTGTAAAATCAGTTGAATGTTGACGAGCTGTATTGTTATTCTTTTTTTCGAAAGCATATTTTTGGTCAGATGGAAATTCGTTGGTGAGTTCTTTTTCAAATCGTAAAACAGAATCTGCTGCAGCGGAACTTTCCAAAATTCGTTTCCACATAAAAGAAGGAGCGTTTCTTAAATAAGCCGCTTTCCCAATAAAAAAATTCCATTCTTTTTCTGCTAATAATTCCGGAATGCGCGATTCCCAAAATGAATGAATTCCTTTTTGATCCGAAAGTTGTCCATCGTGATTTAATGTTGCGTGCAACGGTACGTGCGCATCTGAAATATAATGCCCAATATCTGCCGAAAGTTTTAGAATTTTAAATTGATCTTTTTCTTTAAACGCCTTTGTCAACTGTGTTTGCATTATTTGAATCCACCAAGGAATTGTTCCGTATTTGTAAAGCGTATCTTCTGAAAATTTATTCGCTGCGTCTTTCCATTTTCGCGGCAATCCCTTAAACGGATATTTGCCGTAATAGTCAATATCGATATAATGTCGTTGCCCCTCTTGTTTCATTGCATATCTTCTTTTGTCCGGATCAACAGAATGCTCACTCAAAAAATCTATTTGCGATTTATAAAGCGTCATCATTTGCGGGGGTAAAAGAAATACCGCATGGTAGTTGATTTTTTTGTGTGCAAAAAATCCCCAACTAAAACTTTGTTCTGTACTAAGACAAAACAAGAAAAGAAAAAGTAAGCGTCGGTTCATTATTATTTGTTTTTAGATAATTCGTTCAATTGTACTACACCGCCAGTTACGGCAAATTTCATTGCTTCGGATGCAGTCATTTTATTTAGTTTTCTAATTCGAGTTCGCTTTACTAAATATAACTGACCTGCAATATTATAACCTTGAGGTACATAAGCCGAAACATATTCTTCACCTAATTCAAATCGTTGCAAATCTTCATTGGTTAAAAATCCAATCATCCAAACATCATCAGCTGTTATCGATACTAAAATGGGTTTGTCGAATTTCTTTTTATCGCCTGCAAAAGCTCCAAAAAAATCTTTTACTGTAGAATAAATAAATTTTACACCAGGTGTCCGTTCTATCCACGTATTAAAAAATGTAAGCAAACTACCCATCAAAAAGTTTGTACTGAAATAACCAATGAAAATTACAAACGCAATGATGATAAGAAATCCCAAACCGGGAATATTTATTGTTGGTCGTAATAATCCATCAATTGTACTAAACATGGAATATAGCAGCCACCCCGTAATAGTTATCGGTGCTAAAACTAAAACTCCCTGAACAAAATAGCGAAGCATTTTGCGGTAGGCAAATTTTCCAAAAGTGCGAGTTGTCATATCTTTTTTGAATTAAAGCGTAAAGGTAAAATAAAACGAAGTGTTTGGCACAAATGATAAAATGTTAAATATGTCAAAAAACTATGGTTGCATTTAAAGTCTCCTTAGTTTCGCCCTCCAAATCTTAAAATGGAAACTAGATTACGCATCATAAAAAAAGCTGAAGAGTTATTCTGGCGTTATGGTATTCGATCTATTACTATGGATGCGATTGCTGCTGAATTGGGTATTTCCAAAAAAACTATTTATCAACATTTTACAGATAAAGACGCCTTGGTAATGGCTGTTACAGAGGACCAAATTTTATTTTCACAAACTTGTTGTAAAAAAGATGCAGTAAATGCTGTGAATGCAATTGATGAAATATTTAAAGTGATTGAATTTGTAGAAATTATGTTTAAGAATATGAAGCCAGCGGTGATGTATGATTTAGAAAAATACCATCCAGATGCGTTCAAAAAATTTCTAGAGCATAAAAACAAGTTTTTATATGAAATGGTGAAGCTAAATATTCAACGTGGAATAAAAGAAGAGTTGTATCGATCAGAAATTAATGTAGAATTGATGGTAAGATTTCGTCTTGAAACGATGTTGATTGCATTTAATACTGAAATATTCCCTCCGTCAAAATTTAATTTAATGCAGTTGCAGTGCGAAATAGTAGAATATTTTTTGTTCAGTATGGCAACATTGAAGGGGCACAAACTTATTTTAAAATATAAAGATCAACGATTAAACAAGTAAACTATGAAGTGTAATGGTGTAAAAATTTTATTATTAATTGGAACATTTTTTCAAATAAATAATGTTCATGCACAAACAACACATTCTATTTCGGTGAAAGATGCGGTAAGCATTGCCTTTGAAAATGTGGCAAGTTTGAAAAATGCAAAACTGGATTATAAAATTGCAGAAGCAAGAAATAAAGAAATTACAGGAATGGCATTGCCACAAATTACTGGATCATTGCTAGGGAATCATTATTTGAGTTTGCCTTTAATTCAATTTCCTGATGCTACGGAAAGTGCAATTTATAAAGTGTTACAAAGAGAGGGTGTTCGAGATGGTGCAGGGTTGTTAGTTGATCCCAATAATGCAGAATTTAAAGTAAACAATTTTAGTTTTTTGGCACCGTGGAATGTGAATGCTGGAATCAGTGTGCAGCAATTGTTATTTGAACCACAAGTTTTTGTTGGGCTTCAAGCAAGAGAAGCATTAATAGAATCGAATAGCATTAATATTAAAATTGAAGAAGATAAATTGCGAGATGCCGTTCACAAAAGTTATTATGCTGTTCTTATTGCAGAAAAGCAATTGATTTATATTCATGAAAGTAGTTTGCGACTTCAGAAACTTGCCGCAGATATGGAAGTACTATTTAAAAATGGATTCGTCGAAAAATTGGATATTGATAAAACAATCGTTTCATTAAATAATATTCGCACCATTGAAAACCAACTAAAAAATGGGATTGCTATTGGTTATGCGGTTTTAAAACAAACAATTGGCTTACAGCAATCTGATTCTATTTTATTAACCGATGTGCTTTCTTCCGATAAAATCAAAGAAGGAATGTTGGAAGAAAATTTTACTTACAACGATAGAAACGAAATAAAATTTTTGGACAAAGCTGTAGAATTACAAGGATTAGATGTGCGACGCTATCAACTTTCTTACGGACCAACTATTGCAGCTTTTTATAATTTTCAACGCAGTGGGCAACGAAATGAACGTTTTGAATCTTTTACTGGCAAACCTTGGTTTTGGTATAATGCAGGGTTAGTGGGGCTAAATGTAAGTGTACCGATTTTTGACGGGTTACAAAAAAAGTATAAAATAAAACAAGCACAATATTCTCAAGAAAAAGTGAAAAACATTTTAGTTGCTACAAAAAATGGAATTGATGTAGAAAGAACTGCTGCAAAAAATACTTTTCGCAATGCTGTTTTAGCAATGGATGTTCAGGAAAAAAATATGCAATTAGCAGAAAAAGTTTATAATACAGTAAAGAAAAAATACGAACAAGGGCTGGGTTCCAGCTTCGAAGTGTTGCAAGCAGATACCGAAATGCAACAAGCGCAATCCAATTATTTCAAAGCAATGTACGATGCCACAATTGCAAAAATTAATTATGCAAAAGCGTTGGGTAAACTTTAATTTTTTTAAAACAATTAACTATGAATAAATCAATAATAATCGCTGCATTTACAACAATAATTGTTTCTTGCAGCAACGATGAAAACAAAGGAAGTGAAGGATTGACTGAAAAAAAAGCAAAATTAGAAAGCCTAAAAACTGAAAAAGCAACATTAGAAATTTCAATCAAGAAATTAGAAAGTGAAATTGTTGGCCTCGATCCGGTTTCAAAAGAAGTGAGCAAACTTGTTGCAGTTGCTTCGGTGGTAAAACAAGATTTTACTCATTTCATAGAATTGCAAGGAAGAGTTGATGTTTCGGATGTTGTAATTGTAACGCCACGCGGAATGCCAAGTCAGGTAAAAGAAATATTTTTTAAAAAGGGAGATGCAGTTTCAAAAGGACAATTGCTTTTGAAACTGGATGATGCAATTGTTTCTCAACAATTAGAAGCGTTGAATACGCAATTGTTATTTGCGAAAAATATTTACGAGCGTCAACAAAATTTATGGAATCAAAATATTGGAACTGAAGTGCAATTGATTTCATCTAAAAATTCGGTTGATGCCATTGAAAAACAAATTGCAACCGCAAAAGAAAGTTGGAAAACTACGTTTGTTTATGCACCAATAAGTGGAATTGCAGAAGATGTAAATATAAAGGTTGGCGAAATATTTATAGGGGCAAATGGTCTCGGTCCGCAAATTAGAATTATCAACAACAGCAATATGAAAGTGGTAACGGATATACCCGAAACTTACGCTGCTCGTGTAAAAAAAGGTACTGTTGTTCAAGTTGTAATTCCGGATTTGAATAAATCGTACAGCTCTACAATTAATATTGTTGGTGCTTCCATTAATATTAATACAAGAACTTTTTCAACAGAATCGAAATTACCTTCCGATGCATCTTTGCGATTGAATCAAATTGCTATTGTAAAAATCAAAGATTATTTCGCACCCAATGTAATTTCTATCCCAATAAATTTTATACAAACTGATGAAAATGGGAAACATGTTTTTATTGTCGAACAAAGTGGCGAAAAATTAATTGCAAAAAAAAGAATGGTATTTGTGGGAGAAAGTTTTGGGGGAATGATTGAAGTAAAAACAGGGCTCAATACGAATGATAAAATAATTACGGAAGGTTATCAAACTGTTTATGACGGACAGACGATTACTGTTAATAATAAATAAGTAAATCAAAAACCATAAAAAGACATGAGCATTTTTGATAAAGTTGTACATAAAATAAAAGAATACAAACCAACAAGTTGGAGTGTAGATAACAGAACTGCGATTTATATTATTGCAATTCTTGTTTCGTTGTACGGATTAAACAAGTTTAATACATTACCAAAAGAACAGTTTCCGGACATTGTAGTTCCTACAATTTCTGTAGCTACGGTTTATGTCGGCAACTCGCCAAAAGACATTGAAAATTTGGTAACGCGTCCAATCGAAAAACAAATCAAAGCAATTAGTGGTGCAAAAGTAAACAAGGTGCAAAGTACTTCTCAGCAAGATTTTTCACTCATTATTGTTGAGTTTGATACGGATGATGACCCCGATTTTGCAAAACAAAAAATTAAAGATGCTGTAGATAAAGCCAGAGCTGATTTGCCGTTAGACTTAACAGTTCAGCCCGATGTGCAAGAATTTTCTTTTAGCGAAATGCCCATCATGTTTGTAAATGTAAGTGGCGATTTTAGTGGTGTAAAGTTGAAACAATATGCAGAAAAATTACAAGAACGGGTTGAAGAATTAAAAGAAATAACACGTGCCGATTTAGTAGGTGCTTTTGAAAGAGAAATTCAAATCAATGTCGATCCATTCAAAATGCAAAGTGCACGAATCACATTTAATGATATTGAAAATTCGATTGCAAGAGAAAATCATGATATAAGCGGCGGCCAAATTGAAGTAGGAAATATGAAACGAACCATTCGTGTTCGCGGACAATTTAAAAATGTTTATGATTTAAATAACATTGTAATAAAAGGTAGCCAAGCGAATGCCACTGTGTTTTTGCGCGACATCGCTGAGTTAAAAGATACCGTGAAGCAGCGCGAAAATTTTGCACGATTGGATGGGAAAAATGTAGTTACACTAAATATTATAAAACGTGCAGGAGAAAATTTAATTAACGCATCCGATAAAGTAAGATTGATTGTAAGTGAGATGAAAAGCAATGATGAATTGCCATCCAATTTACGAATTGAATTTACCGGCGATCAAAGCATTCAAACAAAAACATCTTTCGACGAATTGGTAAATACAATCATTATTGGATTTATTCTTGTGTTGTTGGTGTTGATGTTTTTTATGGGTGTTACCAATGCATTTTTTGTAGCGCTAAGTGTTCCGCTTAGTGTATTTGTTGCCTTTTTATTTCTGCCGATGGCAGATGCAATTGTGGGAACGCCAGTTACTTTAAATTTTATTGTACTGTTTGCATTGTTGTTTGGATTAGGAATAATTGTAGACGATGCAATTGTTGTAATAGAAAATACGCATCGCATTTACAATAATGGCAAAGTACCAATTTTACAAGCTGCGAAAGCAGCTGCCGGAGAAATTTTTATACCGGTATTGGCAGGAACATTAACAACCTTGGCTCCATTTTTCCCATTACTTTTTTGGAAAGGACTCATTGGAAAGTTCATGATTTATTTGCCGACAATGTTGATTCTTACTTTGGCTGCATCGCTAATTGTAGCGTTTATTTTCAATCCTGTTTTTGCAGTAAGTTTTATGAAACCCGAAGGCAAAGAACACGAAACGCCAAAAAATAAAATTTTTAAACAAGGATGGCTTTGGGCTTTTATAATTATTGGATTGATTTTAAATTTTGCAGGATGGCATGGCGTTGGAAATTTTTTAATTTTCTTTAGTTTTCTTGCGGTCTTTAATGTTTATGTTTTAAGAGATTGTATTTATTGGTTTCAACACAAGGCTTTGCCGAGTTTGATGAATCAATATGAAAAATTGTTGCGTTGGGTTTTGCAAAAAAGAAGACCGGTCTTTTTAGTGATTTTTATGTTTTTGTTATTTCCAATTTCTGCGGGGTTGTTATTTTTAAGAGGAGCAAAGTCAACATTTTTTCCAAGTGGCGATCCACATTTTATTTATGTTTATTTAAAACTTCCCGTTAGCACCAATGTAAATTATACCGACTCTATTACAAAAATTGTGGAGCAAAAAATGTATCAAGTTTTGGATAAAGAAAAACCAGGAATGGATGGTTCAATTGTAGAAAGTGTTATCTCCAATGTTGCTGCTGCGGCAAATAATCCAAGAGACAATAATAAAAGTGTTCAATCCAATTTAGGTAGAATTCAAATTTCATTTGTGGAGTTTGAAAAACGAAATGGAAAAAGTACGTTGCCGTATTTGCAACAAATCAGAGATGCATTAGTTGGGATTCCTGGTGTAGATATTGAAGTTGCACAAGAAGATGCAGGTCCACCAACGGAGCCTCCAGTGAATATTGAAGTTGCGGGAGATAATTTTGAATCGATTGCAAAAGTTGCAACGGCATTAAAAAATTATTTAGACACCAATCGTGTTGCTGGTGTTGAAAATCTTAAAATGGATGTGGATCTCACCAGTCCCGAAATCACTGTTTCGGTTGATAGAGAAAAAGCAATGTTGGAAGGTTTATATACAGCACAAGTTGGGATGGAATTGCGAACTGCAATTTTTGGGAAAGAAATTGGAAAGTTAAAAGATGGAGAAGACGAATATAAAATTCAGTTGCGTGATGTTGATTTGATGCGAAATAATATTACCGATTTGTTGAATTTTAGAATTACTTATCGCGACTTCAACACGTTTGCCGTAAAACAAATTCCATTAAGTGCAGTAGCAAAAATTGAATACACGAATACTTCTGGCGGCATAAAAAGAAAAAATCTAAAACCTACAATTCAGTTACAGTCAAATGTGTTAAATCCCGCAATGGTGGCTTCTATAAATGCTGAGTTGGCTTTAAAGATTGAAGATTTTTTATCGAAATCAAAAGCGGTTACAGGTATTACAATTAAGCAATCGGGCCAAAGTGAGCAGGAAAAAGAAACCATGTCATTTTTAGGAAAAGCATTATTAGTTGCACTGTTGTTGATTTTTCTAATACTTGTTTTGCAGTTTGATAGTTTGAGTAAACCTTTTATAGTTTTAACCGAAATATTTTTCTCGATTATTGGTGTATTACTTGGTTATGCAATTACAGGAATGACAATGGCATCAATCATGCTAGGAGTTGGAATTGTTGGTTTGGCCGGAATTGTAATTAAAAACGGAATTTTATTGATTGAATTTACAGATGTATTGCGTGGTCGAGGTGTGCGCACAAGAGAAGCAACTATTCAAGCAGGAAAAATTAGAATCATTCCAGTACTATTAACAGCTGTTGCTACCATGTTGGGTTTATTGCCGTTGGCAATTGGTTTGAATATTGATTTTGCAGGGTTATTTCAACGATTCGAACCCAATATCTTTTTTGGCGGCGACAGTGTTGTATTTTGGGGGCCGCTAAGTTGGACAATAATTTTTGGATTGATTTTTTCTTTCTTCCTTACGCTAATAATGGTTCCAAGTATGTATTTGATATCTGAGCGATTGAGAAGACCTATGTCAAAATTTTATGGAACAAAGTGGGTAGCAATTCTCGGATTTCTTGGACCGTTGTTTTTTATTTTTGTGGGATTTATGTTTTTAGTAAGAAAAATTCAAAATAAATCGGTGTGGATGGGGCAACCCGTGCAGCGAAAAATATAATTCTGCTGTCTTATAAATTAATAGTTGGTTTTGGTCATCCAGTCTTGGATGGGATGGTAAATACGAAAGCAATCTCGGAATTTTAACTCTTGCCGCGATTGCTTTTGTTTTTTATAGGATACTAGCTTTTACAATTCATAAATTATTAAGAATAAAATCAACCTATTTTTTTTATAGAACTACCTTAAATTCGCAACATAAATTTTTGTTCCCATGATGAGAAAAGAAGTAGTTCTCTCCGATGTAGTAATCAAATTTGCTGGCGACAGTGGAGATGGAATGCAATTAACCGGTAGTCAGTTTACGAATAGTACAGCTTTACTTGGAATTGATCTGGCAACTTTTCCCGATTTCCCAGCAGAAATTCGTGCACCACAAGGAACAATTCCTGGGGTGAGTGGGTATCAACTTCGTTTTTCAAGCAATCCTATTTTTACCCCTGGCGATTTATGTGATGTATTGGTAGCAATGAATGCTGCTGCTTTAAAAACGAACCTTTCTCAACTAAAAAAGGGAGGAAAAATAATTGCCAATTCTGATGGATTTGATGCAAAAAATCTTCGATTGGCCAATTACTCTGAAGCAGTGAATCCATTAGAAGACGGTAGTCTTGATAATTACGAGTTGATAAAAATGGACGTAACTAAGATGACTCGTGAAGCTTTAAAAGATGTTGCATTAGGAATGAAAGAAAAGGATAGAGCCAAAAATATGTTTGTACTTGGGTTTCTTTATTTCATGTATAATCGAAGTTTAGATAATTCCATTGAATTTTTAAAAGTGAAGTTTGGGAAAAAGGATGAAATTTTAAATAGTAATATCAAAGCATTACAAGCAGGATATAACTATGGCGACACAACCGAAACTTTTACAACAACATATTCAGTAGCAAGTGCTAAGATGGAGCCAGGAGAATATCGCTCTATTATGGGTAATCAATCGATTGCTTTTGGTTTAATTGCAGCTTCTCAAAAAAGTGGGTTACAACTTTTTTTAGGATCCTATCCAATCACTCCAGCCACAGATATTCTTCACGATTTAGCCAAGTATAAAAATTTTGGAATTAAAACATTTCAGGCAGAAGATGAAATTGCAGCAATTACATCTGCAATTGGTGCATCTTATGGCGGAAGTATGGGGGTTACAACAACTTCTGGACCAGGAATGGCACTAAAATCAGAAGCGATGGGCTTGGCTGTGATGTTGGAAATTCCCTTGTTGATTATCAATATTCAACGTGGTGGGCCATCAACTGGTTTGCCAACAAAAACAGAACAATCCGATTTAATGCAAGCTTATTATGGAAGAAATGGCGAATGCCCAATGCCAATCATTTCTGCATCTACACCTTCCGATTGTTTTAATGCAGTTTATGAAGCGTTTAAGATTTCTGTTCAGCATATGACACCTGTTATCTTTTTGAGTGATGGTTATATTGCAAATGGCGCAGAACCTTGGCGTTTTCCAAAATCTGAAGATTTATCATCTATTGAAGTAAAAGTAAAAACGAGTTTAGAAGATGGCGAAGAAAAATTATTGCCATACAAGCGCGATGAAAAAATGGTTCGATCATGGATAATACCAGGTACAGAAGGATTGGAACATAGAATTGGAGGGCTGGAAAAAGAAAATTTGACAGGAAATATTAGTTACAATACGGACAACCACCAGCTGATGGTGAAAATAAGACAAGCCAAAGTAGACAGAATTGCTGAATATATTCCTTTGCAAACACTAGATAGTGGACCAATAAAGGGGGATTTGCTTGTATTGGGATGGGGCTCTACTTATGGTTCAATAAAAAGTGCAGTAGCAGATTTGCAGAGCCAAGGAAAATCGGTAGCACATGCACATCTACGACATTTGAGACCGTTCCCTAAAAATCTTGGAGAAATTTTGAAAAATTATGATACCGTTTTAGTTCCCGAAATTAATAACGGCCAGCTCATTCGAATTATTAGAGATGTTTATTTTGTTGATGCAAAAGGTTACAACAAAATCATGGGAATTCCTATGACAAAAACAGAATTGGTTGAAGAATTTGGGAAGTATTTATAAATTTCATCCAGCATTATTTTTCGAATAAAATTTACAAATCGATTTTATTCCGCAATCAACACATTTTGGATTGCGAGCCGTACAAATATATCTGCCATGTAAAATAAGCCAGTGATGTGCTTTGTGAATTAGTGGAGATGGGATGTTTTGTATAAGTTGTTTTTCTACTTCAAGCGGAGTTTTTGCATTTAACGAAAGTCCAATTCTATTAGCAACTCTAAAAACGTGTGTATCCACTGCCATGTTTGGTTGTTGATCAATTACCGAAGTAATTACATTCGCCGTTTTTCTACCTACACCGGGCAATTGCATTAGTTCCGAAATAGTCATCGGAATTTTTCCGCCAAAATCTTGTACTACTTTTTTTGCCATTCCGAGCAAGTGTTTTGTTTTATTGCTTGGATACGAAATACTTTTTATTAACGGGAATAAGTTTTCAAAACTTGCTTTATTTAATTTTTCTACTGTCGGATATTTGTCAAAAATTTTTGGGGTGGTTAAATTCACGCGTTTATCAGTACACTGTGCTGATAGTATTACAGCAACCAATAATTGATAAGTGCTTCCGGCATACTCAAGTTCTGTTTCTGCATCTGGATTGTGTGTCAGAAAATAATCAATTATAAATTGAAAGCGCTCTTTCTTTTTCATAATGCGTGCAAGTTATTAATGGATTTAAACTAAAAAGCATCCAATATTTCAGGATGCTTGTAATAATTTTTACCCAACTTATTGAATAGCTTTTTCGCGTGCACGATTCAGTACATTCAACACAACTTCTGTTCGTGGTGTTTGTTTCAACTTATCCAACCGTTGTATGGTTGTTTTTAAAACTCCTAATTTTTCGCGCAACGTCCAGTCCTTTTTTAATGCGGCTTCAATTGCTAAAGTTTGCTCGGTGCTGGTTTCTTTGTAGAGATATAATAAGAGGTCTTCCGGTGTAAAAATTGGCATAGGCATCTTTTTTACATTTTAGATTTCAAAAATAAACATTTCACCTCTAAACGAAACTTGTGATTGCTTATTGTACAAGAAATATTATTTCTTTACTTCTTCGGTTTTTTTATCCTGAAAAATGAAAAGATCTTCATTTTCTTTTTTCATCAAATATTTCTCACGGGCATATTTTTCTAAAATAGCAGGATTGGTTTTAAGTTGTTCAATATCATGTTTTTCGGAAAAAATTTGTTGTTCGTAATACTGCTTACTTGTTTCTAAATTTTTCAATTCTTTTGTTCGTTCAATTTGAGAAAAAATATCGCGCGGTTCAAAAAATAACATCCAAACAATAAAACCAATTCCAGAAAGAAAGTACTTGTTTTTTAACCAAGCTGGAATATGTTTAAAAAGTTTCATAGCGTTAAATGTGTGGGGCTATTAATTTTTCTTTCCAAATTTTATTTTTCCTTTTGGATAAATAGCGGAGTTTCCCAAAAGTTCTTCGATTCGCAGCAACTGATTGTATTTTGCCATACGGTCAGTTCTGGAAGAACTTCCTGTTTTTATTTGACCACAATTCAGTGCAACTGCTAAATCTGCAATGGTTGTATCTTCTGTTTCTCCACTTCTATGGCTCATAATTGTATTGAAGCCATTTTGCTGTGCCAGCGAAACAGCATTTATTGTTTCTGTAATAGTACCAATTTGATTTACTTTTACTAATAATGCATTTGCAATTTTGTTGTCAATACCACGCTGTAAGCGATTTACGTTGGTTACAAATAAATCATCGCCTACCAATTGACATTTTGAACTAAGTGTTTCGGTTAGCATTTTCCAACCATCCCAATCATCTTCCGCCATGCCATCTTCGATGGAAACAATTGGGTATTGTTTTACCCAGTTTTCCCAATATTTTACCAATTGCTCGCTACTCATTTCTTTACCACTGCTTTTGTGAAAAACATATTTTTTCTTTTTCGAATTCCACAATTCGCTATTTGCAGCGTCCATTGCAATTGCAATTTGAGAGCCTGCTTTAAATCCTGCTGTATTTATCGCTGTCAAAACAGTTTCTATCGCTTCTTCATTGCTTTGAATGTTTGGAGCAAATCCGCCTTCGTCGCCCACATTGGTACTGTAACCTTTCTTTTTTAAAACGGTTTTTAGTGCATGAAAAATTTCTACTCCCCATCTCAATCCTTCACTAAAGTTTGGTGCTGTTATGGGCATTACCATAAATTCCTGAAAATCTATTTTGTTATCTGCATGTGCTCCTCCATTTAAAATATTCATCATAGGAATAGGAATTGTTTTTGCATTGGTTCCTCCCAAATAACGAAACAATGGAAGAGCCGCTTCTTCTGCCGCCGCTTTTGCAACAGCCATGCTTACAGCAAGTGTTGCATTGGCGCCAAGTTTTGATTTATTTAATGTTCCATCGAGTTGAATCATCATTTCATCAATACCGGTTTGGTCGGCAACATCTTGCCCTAGTAAGCGCGGAGCAATAATATTGTTTACATTTTTTATCGCATTCAAAACCCCTTTTCCTAAATATTTTTTCTTATCGCCATCGCGCAGCTCTACCGCTTCGTGAATGCCCGTGCTTGCACCACTTGGAACAGCAGCGCGACCAAATGCACCTTCATCTGTAAATACATCCACTTCAACAGTTGGGTTTCCGCGGCTATCTAAAATTTGTCTTGCAAAAATTTCGGAAATGTAACTCATGTTTTATGTTGTTTTTTTATTTGTAAGCGTTTTAAAAATTTCTTCCAAACTAATATTTTCACTTTGCAAAGAAACGATGTTGAGATTGTGTTGCAAAGCAAGTGCTAAAATTTGTTTTCGAACGGCTTCGGGATTGGTAGTTGTAATTCGAAGAGAAGTAGTTTTTTCATTTTCCGTTTGCAGCATTTCTATGTTGCTTATATTTTCTATTTTATTAAATAAATTACGATCAACATATTCACTGAATCGAACTACAATGCAATCATTTTTAGTTGAAGTTTGCAATTTGCTCAATTTATCATCGGCAACAATTTCTCCTTTATTAATCACCAACACACGATCGCAAATAGATTCTACTTCTTGTAAAATATGCGAAGAAAAAAGTATCGTTTTGTTTTCACTTAAATTTTTTATCAATTCTCGAATTTCTATAATTTGATTTGGATCGAGACCCGAAGTCGGCTCATCCAAAAGCAAAACTTCTGGGTCGTGTACAAGTGCCGCCGCCAAACCCACTCGTTGTTTGTAACCTTTAGAAAGTTGTTCTATTTTTTTCTTAAACTCATTTCCTAAACCAACTCGTTCTATGATTTCACTTACTGCTTTATTTTTATTTTTCAATTGGTGAATTGCCGCAATAAAATTTAGATATTCCCCAACATACATATCGTTGTAAAGCGCATTTGATTCCGGTAAATAGCCAATCTTTCTTTTTATTTCCAATAGATTTTCTGCTACGTTCAAACCGCAAACAGCTACTTCTCCGGCAGATTGCTTTAAAAATCCTGTAATGATTTTTAAGGTAGTTGATTTGCCTGCGCCGTTCGGTCCCAAAAATCCAACTACTTCTCCTTTATTTATTTTAAATGAAACATTATTTACAGCTTTTTGGTTGCCGTAAATTTTTAGAAGGTTTTTAACTTCGATTGACATGTGGCAAAAGTAATTTGAAATAATTCAACTGCAACTAAGAAACATTATTCTTTGCTGAATTTGTTGGAGGTTTTTCAAATTCGTTTTTCCAAGCATACCATCCAAAAATCATCAATCCTATTGCAATGGGAGTAAAAATGCCAATGATGATAATCCAAATCACCGGATTGTTAATGTCTTTTTTCCCTGCAAGATCAATATTCGCTGTTGCACCTTTTATTAAAAAATAAATAATTGCAGGTGCTAAACATAGCCAAACGATTCCCAAATATTTTTTAAGTTTATTCATACTTTTTATTTAATCGTCAACATTTTTATCAATTTTATTTGATAAATAAATACTTCCAATTACAAAACATAATGCAGCAATTGCAATGGGATACCACAAACCTACAAGCGGATCGGTTGGATAAGTGGTGGTGAGCAACAATCCAATAAATGGAACCAGTCCTCCAAAAACTCCATTGCCAATATGGTAAGGCAAACTCATACTTGTGTACCGAATTTTTGTTGCAAACAGTTCTACCAAAAATGCTGCAATGGGGCCATAGACCATTGTTACATAAAAAATCAAACAAAAAACAAGCGCAACAAATTCCCAATAAGTTTGCGAAGACAAATGTTTGTTTTTGTATTCAATTTTTTGAAAACCGTTTGAATCAATAGTTACGTTTTCAATTGAAGTTGCTTTTGCTCCATTTTTAAAATTCAATTGTGTCGTTGTAATTTTTAATGAATCAGTAGAAATTTTTATTTCTTCTTGCTTATTTATTATTCCAATTGAAGAACTCCAAACTGCAACATTTGTTTTGTCTATAAAAGTTTTAAAAATGGGGCGGTAAGTTATTATTGCTAAAAACATTCCAGCAAGCATTATCCATTTTCGGCCAATTTTATCACTCAACCATCCCCAAAAAACAAAAAAGGGAGTTGCAAATGCAATGGCCCAAAGTAGAATGGTTCGGCTTTGTTCAAATTCAATATTACATTTTGTTTCCAAAAAATTTTGCGCATAAAATTGTCCCGTGTACCAAACAACCCCTTGCCCCATTACGGCTCCAAACAAAGCCAATAAAACCATTTTGAAATTTTCTTTTTTTGCAAAACTTTCTTTTAATGGATTGGTTGATGTTTTTCCTTCTGTTTTTAATTTTTCAAATAAGGGCGATTCCTTCATTTTTAATCGGATGTAAATTGAAATCAGCACCAATAAAATTGAAAGCCAAAATGGATAACGCCATCCGCCCCATTCTGCATTAAATTCCAAATCGGACAAATTTGATTTTACCAATAAAATAACCGCCAATGCAATAAACAATCCAAGTGTTGCAGTGGTTTGAATAAAGGAAGTATAAAGTCCTCTTTTGTTTGCCGGCGCATGTTCGGCAACATAAGTTGCAGCACCGCCGTATTCTCCGCCGAGTGCCAATCCTTGAATTAAACGAAGTAATAAAACTAATACTGGAGCAGCTATTCCGATGGTTTTATAACTGGGAACTAATCCAATTAAAAAAGTAGAACCGCCCATTAAAACAAGTGTCAATAAAAAAGTGTATTTGCGTCCGATAAGGTCGCCCAATCTTCCAAAAAATAATGCACCAAATGGGCGCACAATAAAACCCGCAGCAAAAACAGCCAATGTACTTAGCAGCGCAGCGGTGGGATTGCCTTCGGGAAAAAATTGTAAACTGATGGTTTTGGCTAACATGCCAAAAATATAGAAGTCGTACCATTCAATCATTGTACCAACGGATGAAGCAGTAATAACTTTCCAAATTTGGCGTGTTTTATTTTGCATTAATAAATTGCTTAATTGTTTTTCAAAATGGAAATGTACGATAGTTTATGTTCGCCATTATTAGATAAATGTCAATCTGAAAAACTAAATTTACTTTTCTATAAATTGTATAATAAAATTATGAGCGACGTAGTTTCTTCTTTTCCATTTCAAATACATTCTTTTGAAGAGTATGAAAAATCGTACAAAGCAAGTATCGAACAACCCGAAAATTTTTGGGCTTCCATTGCTTCTAATTTTTATTGGAAAAAAAAGTGGGATAAAGTTCAAGAATGGAATTTCAGCGAACCGAAAGTCGAATGGTTCAAAGGTGCAAAACTCAATATCACAGAAAATTGTATCGATCGTCATCTCCAAAAATTGGGTAACCAAGCTGCAATAATTTGGGAGCCAAATAATCCGGAAGAAAAAACAAGAGTCATTACTTATTCGCAGTTGCATAAATCCGTTTGTCAATTTGCGCAAGTATTAAAAAACAATGGAGTAACAAAAGGAGATCGCGTTTGTATTTACATGGGAATGGTGCCGGAGCTGGCTTTTGCGGTTTTGGCTTGTGCAAGAATTGGTGCAATTCATAATGTAATATTTGGTGGGTTTTCGGCACAAAGCATTACGGATAGAATTGAAGATTCGCAAGCAACGTTTATTATTACTTGCGATGGTGCTTATCGCGGAGCAAAACTTATTCCGTTAAAAAATGTAATTGACGAAGCAATAATTGAAAACAAAAAAATAAAAAAAGTAATTGTTTTCGAACGAACACAAAATCCGGTTTCAATGTTGAAGGAGCGTGATGTGTGGTGGAAAGATGAAATGAAATTTGCAGAAATGCAACTTGAAAACGATGTATCAATTTCAACCAATGCCGAAGTAATGGATGCGGAAGATCCATTATTTATTTTATATACTTCCGGCAGTACGGGCAAGCCAAAAGGAGTGGTACACTCTTGCGCTGGTTATATGGTTTGGACAACTTATACTTTTGTAAATGTATTTCAATACAAACCCGGACAAATTCATTTTTGTACTGCGGATATCGGTTGGATAACTGGGCATAGTTATATTATTTACGGACCATTAGCTGCCGGTGCAACTTCATTATTATTTGAAGGAATTCCCACATGGCCCGATGCAGGAAGGTTTTGGGATATTGTTGACAAACACAAAGTAGAAATTTTATATACTGCACCAACAGCTATCCGAACTTTGATGGGATTTGGATTAGACCCATTGCAAGGGAAAGATCTTTCCTCTTTAAAAATTTTAGGAACAGTTGGCGAACCAATAAACGAAGAAGCGTGGCATTGGTACGATGAAAATATTGGGAAAAAGAAATGTCCGATAGTTGATACATGGTGGCAAACAGAAACCGGCGGAATTATGATTTCAAACTTGGCAGGCATTACACCCGCAAAGCCGAGCTGGGCAACACTTCCAATGCCAGGAGTTCAACCAATTTTAGTTGATGAAAAAGGAAAAGAAGTAATCGAAAAAAATGATTTAGGAATGCAAAAAGGCAATTTATGTATTAAAGCTGCTTGGCCTTCCATTGTACGAACAACTTATGGCGATCATGGGCGTTGTCGCAATAATTATTTTGCAACCTATAAAAATTTATATTTTACCGGCGATGGTGCAATCAAAGATGAAAATGGATTTTTTAGAATTACGGGAAGGGTTGACGATGTATTAAATGTGAGTGGCCACAGAATTAGTACAGCTGAAGTTGAAAATGCAATTAACATGTATGCAGGTGTGGTAGAGAGTGCAGTGGTTGGCTATCCCAACGAAATAAAAGGACAAGGTATTTATGCGTTTGTAATTTATAATGGCAATCAAAAAGAACTTGAAATTATACGAACAAACATTTTACAAACAGTTACAAAAATTATTGGCCCCATTGCAAAGCCCGATAAAATTCAATTGGTTTCGGGACTTCCAAAAACGCGAAGCGGAAAAATAATGCGAAGAATTTTAAGAAAAATTGCCGAAGGTGAATCAGAAAACTTCGGCGATATTACTACGCTGTTAGATCCTGCAATTGTAGAAGAAATAAAAAACGGAAAAATTTAATTTTTCTATTTTATTAGACGAAGTCCAACTGTAAATGGAGTCATATTGAATTCATTCTTCCACATATTTTTGGTGGCATAACTTCCATAAACTGTAAAATTATTCAGCAAACTAATTTCTCCCACATAAGAAATTTTGAAAGGCTCCAAATCTAAATCATCTCTTATTTTATTTACATCACCTTCTCTTTTTGTTTTAAATCTTGCAGAATATAAATAACCCAAACTCATTCCAGCACTAAATCCAATTTCGTTTTTACTTTTCGGATTAAGGTTGAAGTTGATCATCATTGGAATTGTAAAATAATCAACTGCTAATTTTACTTTTTTTGTTTCAGAAAGCGGGGTGTATAAAATTTTTGTTGGATTTTTTTCAAAAGAAATCCCTGCATCGTTGAAACGATAGTTGTTCATTTCCAGTCCTGCGCCGTATTTCAGGTTAACTACATTTTTTATAAGATTTATGGTGCGCATAAAAAACCAGAGATTAACATTGGTAATTTTACTTGTGTTAATTTCCATTCGGTCTTTGTTTACACCTGTGCCAACTTGGCCTAAAGCACCTGCTGCTGCATAGTTTGTGTTGTCATCATAGTTAGAAAAACCAAAATCAAATCCCCATCTTTTTGTAAGAAATTTCTTTTTTGGTTTTTTTGAAATGCGCCCTAATTTATTTTCTAATAAATATTTTATATTAAAATCTCTGTCATTTAATACATTGTCAATTTTCATTTTTGTAATGACACTAATGGTATCTGAAATAATTACAACAGAATCACTATTATATTGATGACCTGATTTTATTTTTTTTGTAACTACTCTTACGGAATCCGAAATTATTATTACCGTATCGGCTTGGCTAAAACCAAAAAAAGAAAAAAGTACCAATGAAATTGAAAGTAGAATTCTTTTCATAAAATAAATTTATTTCCAAATTTAATCAGACAATTGTGAATGGAATGTGAAAGTTGAAATGCGTTGTACATAGATTTATATTTGCGCATAAATAAATTGTATGAATGAAATTTTTTTACAACGAATTGTCAATGAAGTTTCGGAAATAAAAACCGCCGGACTTTATAAAACAGAACGTGTAATTACTAGTGCGCAAGGTGCAGAAATTATCGTGAACGGAAAAACCGTTTTAAATTTTTGTGCCAACAATTATTTGGGATTGTCGTCGCATCCTCAAGTTATAAAAGCTGCGCATGCAGCTGTTGATTCGCATGGTTTTGGAATGAGCAGTGTGCGTTTCATTTGCGGTACGCAGGATATTCATAAAGAGTTGGAGCAAAAACTTTCTTCTTTTCTTGGCACAGAAGACACCATTCTTTATGCAGCTGCTTTTGATGCGAACGGCGGAATTTTTGAACCATTGTTTAACGAAGAAGATGCAATTATTTCCGACTCATTAAATCATGCAAGTATTATTGATGGTGTTCGTTTGTGCAAAGCACAGCGCTTTCGTTACGAGCATAATAATATGGAAGATTTAGAAATTAAATTGAAAGAAACTGCTGCATTACGAAATAGAATAATTGTTACCGATGGATCTTTTAGCATGGATGGAACCATTGCAAAGTTGGATGCCATTTGCGATTTGGCAGATAAATACAATGCCGTTGTAATGATTGATGAATGTCACTCTACGGGTTTTTTGGGAAAAACAGGAAGAGGCACACACGAATATCGTGGTGTAATTGGACGCATTGATATTATTACCGGAACATTGGGAAAAGCATTGGGTGGTGCTTCCGGAGGATTTACAAGTGGAAAAAAAGAAGTGATTGAAATGCTTCGTCAAAAATCACGGCCGTATTTATTTAGCAACACATTGGCGCCATCGATTGTGGGTGCTTCCATTGCTGTTTTAGATATGTTGACGAAAACGACTTCGTTAAGAGATAAATTGGAATTCAACACCAACTATTTTAGAACAAAAATGACGGAAGCCGGTTTTGATATAAAACCGGGCGACCATCCCATTGTGCCAATCATGCTTTATGATGCAGTGTTAGCACAAAATTTTGCATCTAAATTATTAGCAGAATCTATTTATGTAATTGGTTTCTTTTTTCCAGTAGTTGCAAAAGGGCAAGCGAGAATCAGAGTTCAACTTAGTGCGGCACACGAACAAAACCATTTGGATAAAGCAGTAGCTGCATTTATAAAAATCGGGAAAGAATTAAATGTATTGAAATAAATTGTTGAATTTATTTCAATACATTTGAGTATCAAAACCAACTATTTTTTTAAAAGGAAATAACCTTGAAAAAAATCTTTCTTCTTACAATTATTATAATAAGTCTGCAAACTCAAGCTCAAAACTATTCATTGAGTTTTGATGGGACGAATGATTATGTAAATGTTCCAGACAACAATAGTTTAGATTTTATAGCAAATTATACTCTCGAAGCTTGGATTAAACCAACTAGTTTGGGGGATTGGGAGAGAATAGTTTCAAAATATCACAATAATGTTGGTCCTTACAGTTTTACTTTCAGAGTAAAGGCCAATGGCTGTTTGGACTTTAATGGATGTTATACTTCTGCCGGAGTAATAACAAATAACAATTGGTATCATGTTGCTGCAGTAGATAATAATGGAACATTATCGATTTATGTAAACGGTATTTCAAAATCACTTTCAAGCACTACCGCAATTTTTACAGTTACAGCAAATGCGGATCCGGTATCAGTTGGTGCTGATTTTGACACTAGATATTTTGACGGTAGTATTGATGAAGTAAGAATCTGGAATGTAGCCCGCACTACTACTGAGATTAAGCAAAACATGTTCAACAAAAACTTAAGCAATTCCGCTTCAGGGTTAGTAGCTTATTATCGTTTTAACGAAAACATAGGTTTAACAACTGCCAACAGTTGCACCAATACTTCGGGCATTGATGGCACATTAAACAACGGCCCTACTTGGGCTGCAAGCCCAGTGCAGTTTGCTAAAAATGCTTTAAACTTTGATGGAACGAATGATGAGGTACTAATAAGTGATGCAAATTCTCTTGATTTGACAAATTCATTAACAATTGAAGCGTGGCTTTTTCCTACAAGTACATCAACTATTCAATCTGTTGTTTCTAAATCAAGTAATTCTATTAACACTGGATATATTTTTCCAAGAACTAATGACGGATGGGATTCTTTTGTATGCTATCTGTTTCTTAATGGTGGTTGGCAAACAATCTCCTATAATCCCTCTGGCTCACTACTTAATAGTTGGCACCATTTTGCATGTACTTATGATGGTTCTACAGCTAAACTTTATCTTGATGGAGGTCTTGTAGCAACTTCAAATTATTCTGGTAGTATTGCTACAAATACAAATTCGCTTGTTATAGGAAGACAATATGGATTTAACAACGAATGGTATACAGGATCAATTGATGAATTGCGTATATGGAATGTTGCACGAACTGCTGCTGAAATAGCAAATAATTATACTGTAGAGATAGACCCCACTACAACTGGCTTAGTGGCTTATTATAATTTTAACCAAGGAAGTACTGCTGGTACCAATACCGGTTTAACTACTTTAATGGATAATACAAGTTCAAACAATGGTACACTAACAAATTTGGGTTTAACAACTGGAGCAACATCCAATTATGTGGTACAAAATAGCAGCCTTTTTGCGTTGCCATTGCAATGGCACGGCTTTACTGCAAAAAAACAAAACAACAAAGTGTTGTTAGAGTGGAGCACAGCACAGGAACAAAACACAAAAGATTTTATTGTACAACACAGCACAAACGGAGCTGAGTATAAAAATATTGGTAATGTAACTGCTGCGGGCAACAGTAATACAATAAAGGAATACAATTACTTGCATACAACTCCCATAAAAAGCAATAATTATTACCGTATTCTGCAAAGAGATTTTGATGGAAAAAGCAGCTACTCCGAAGTGCGACTGGTGAAATTTCAAAATACGATTGACAAATTTAAAATAATCGGCAATCCCGTTGTAAATGGGAAATTACAAGTAACAGTATTTTCAACGTGCACATTAACATTACACTCATCCGACGGAACAATTTTGTGGACAAAACAATTTGCTGCAGGAACTCAAACTTTGGATTTGAGCAAATATGCTAAAGGCATTTATTTACTGAAAGTAGACGAACAAAGTGAGAAAATTTTGGTGAAGTAAAAAAAGTTGACTTCTGGAGTCTTAGTCAACTTTATTATCGTGTTCATTGAAGTTCTCGAAATGAACACGATTTTTTGTAGCCTCGACAGGAATATTATTAGATGTATATGAAGTTTCATTAAGTAACATTAACTGATACATTTCTGTTGAAAATGAGATAGTTAGATGTTTTATTTGAGATTTGCTACACTACGCTTAATAGAAAAGTGTAACTAAAGTGTAACTTAAAACTCAATTAATATGTCAAAGGTAAATTATTATTTAAAAAATGTACCCACAACAGAAAAGTTAGAAATTCTTAAAAAAGCAAAAGACAAATCTTACCATCCATTAATTTCAGAAAAAAGACCGATTATAATGTCAATTGCCTACAGTGGCAAGAGAGAGTTATTTGCAACAGGCAAGTTCATTTCTCTCAAACTTTGGGATAAAACAGAACAACGGATTAAAGTTGTTTTAGAAACTACAGATAATTCAATTGTTGATGGGGAATGGCTAGATTCAAAAAAAATCGAAATTGAAAAATTTCTTAGACTTGCAAAGCAGGAATGTCATTCAGTATCAAAAAATGAACTAAAGAATATTATTTCAGGACAAATTGCTAATACATTAAAACAAATAACTTTTGAAGAATTACAAAAACAATTTTTAAAAGAACACAAGACGCAAGCAGGTACATCAATAAAAAAAAATACGAAGAAAAAATACTTTACGCTTTTTAATCATATTAGCAATTTTCAAAACAGTCGCGTTTTTTCAATTCAACAATTTACCGATGATTGGTTGAATGATTTCAAGTCATATTTAATATTGACTGTTAAGGTAAATGACAATACAGTATGTAAGTATATAAAGGCTTTAAAAACATTTTTATTTTACCTAATGAACAAAGGCCATAAAGTACCTGCGAATTTGAAAAATATTAGAGTTACTGAAAACGAACAGCTTGTTATTGCTTTGAGAGAAGAAGAGTTACAACTCTTAGAAAATGTTGTGTTAATTTGTCCTATCCATCAAAAAATAAGAGATATATTTCTTTTCCATTGTTATACCGGGTCAAGATATTCTGACATTGAAGAAATAAAGAATGTAGATATCATTGAATCTGATGGCATAAAATTTTGGAAATATATGTCAGTTAAAAGTCAAATTGAACTTACAGCCCCTATTCATAAAAAGGCTGAAATAATATTAAAAAAATACGAGGAATTAGATAATCCATTACCAACGTATAAAAATCAATTTGTCAATAAACAAATAAAAGAGATTGCTAAAATAGCTGGACTCTCAAGACCAGTAAAAAAAATTGTATTTAGAGATGGCGTTAAAAATGAAAATATTTTCTCTCTATTTGAAACCATTTCTACTCATATTGCCCGCAAAACTTTTATTTCAATTAGTTTGCAACGTGGAGTTGATGAAAGAAAAGTAAGAGCTGT